>OFGF01001493.1_pt1 | contig 14449 bp, 8 predicted proteins | sample 1521711 | NCBI WGS metagenome assembly OFGF01 (sample SAMEA3504092, study PRJEB24116) | mouse gut metagenome | biome: mouse gut; feature: mouse-associated habitat; material: faeces | place: Denmark | collected 2011 | reverse complement strand
ACTACGCTGGCACCGTCAGCCGTATCAACCTGAATAAAATCCGCTATGTGGCGATTTTCGAGGGCACGGCCCTGGAACCCGTGGCCCCGGAGGAACCCGGCAATACCACTGACCCCGGCCTGACCGACCCTGCCGACCCCACCGCTCCCGTTGACCCCGCCGACCCCACCGGCCAGGACGCCCCCACCGGCGAGAAGAACAGCGTCCTGCCCGTGGTGGCCGTTGTCGTGGTGGTGCTGCTGGGCGGCGGCGTGTTCTACTTCATCAAACGCAGGAGGTAATCTACCATGAAGAAACTGACCACGCTTTTTTCCGTTCTGTGCCTGACCCTGGCCCTGACGGTGCCCGCCAGCGCCCTTGAGTACAACATCGATGGCCCCGGCGACCCGGAGTACGGCAAGTCCACCTCCGTGGAGCCGGTCGTCACGGCTGACCGGGGCGAACTGCCCAACGTGGACGTGAGCAAGAACGCGGCCCTGATCCCGCCCACGTTCGGAAGCCCCACCGCCTACACCCTGAACACCGGCAACCCCCTGACCCCCAATCTGGCCCCCGGCTATATGCTGGGCGAGGGGGCCGTCATCAACGGCAATACCGGCGTCACCGTGGCCCCGCCCGACTTCAACACCATCCCCAGCGGCATCGTGTCCGGCGGCGGCACCAACACCGGGGGCACGGCTACCCCCACCCCCTCCACCGGCTTCACGGAGGTCACATCCGATCTCTACTACAAGGGCGGCTACCTGGCTACCCTGAAAATCCCCAGCCTGAACGTAAACGTCAAGGTCTACGAGGGCACGGGCAACTCCGTCCTGGCGAAAGGGGCGGGCCACTTCGAGGACACCAGCATTTGGGACGGCAACTGCGCCATCGCCGGTCACAACCGTGGGGCCAACTGCTACTTTGGCGACATCCACAACCTGAACGTGGGCGACACCATCACCCTGACCACCCGGCTGGGCACCCGCACCTACTCCGTCACCAGCGTGAACAAGATCAGCGAAACGGACAACTCCCTGCTGGCCCCCACTTCTGAAAACTGCGTGACGCTGTTCACCTGTGTTCGCAATCAGAGCGCCTACCGCTGGGCTGTCCGGGCCGTGGAGGTCTGACACCCGCTGAAAAGAAATTCGCACCTTAGACTGTTTCCCTCCTTTGTGGTACTGTTGGGACAAGCAAAGACCCCAACATATTACAAAGGAGATCGTTCATATGAAAAACAGTCTGAACCGTTTGATTGCCGGAATCGCTTGCACCGTCCTTATCGCCGGTCTGAGTGTCCCGGCCCACGCCGCAGAAGTCCAGCCGGAAGGCTATACCATCCAGGCCGCCCAATGGAGCCGGGAGGACTTCTCCCAGGACGCCAACCCGGACGTATTCACCGCCACCTATGACCGGGCGCTCTACAACGCCATCCGGCAGACGTTGGTGGACGGCACCAGCGACACCGCCCCCGCCTACACGATGGTGGGCGACAGCAAATACAGCGCCGTGAAGAATCTGCTGGGGCGGATGGAGGGCGTTGTACGGTATGAGCATCATGTCCCGGAGAACTTCGCCAACTACTGGCAATACCTGGAGTACTTTGCCGTGTCCGCCGCCATGCCGGAGAACTACCAAGCGCCCTTTGACTTCATCCAGCCCATCATCGCGGAGGTTGAGCAGATGGACACGGACAGCGAAAAGGTGGAGTACCTGAACGACTACTTGTGTACCCTGCTGGTCTACAAGAAGGGCAAGACGGCGGGCGTGACCCGTACCTTTGCCCAGCACAGCGGGGAGCTGCAAGCGGCCTGCGGCTCCTATGCCAGAGCGTTCAAATTCCTGTGCGGGGCGGCTGACATCCCCTGTTTTACTATCAGCACCGACAACCACACCTGGAATATGGTCTATGTGGACGGTCACTGGCTCCATGTGGACGTTTCCCTGAACGACCTGACGAGCAACCATTCCATGCTGCTTCGGGAAACCTACCCCAACCATCCAGACCGAGCGCCGGAGCAGACGGCTTTTCTGCAAGAGCTGTTTGTTCCCGGCTCCACAAAGTAAGACAACCGAACACCCGCATCGGATAGGCAGACTGTGAAAGCAGCCTGCCTTTTCCTATGCCCGGAAAGAAAGGAGAACCCATGAAACACAAGCATTTCAACCGCCTGCTGTCCATGCTGCTGGTGGTGGCTACGCTGTTCGGCATCCTCGCCGTCCCCGCCAGCGCCGCGTCCCTGGAAAGCAGCGGCACTGTCACCATCCAACAGGCCGGGTATGGCAAGTACCTGGGCACCACCAAGGGCAGCTCCATCGGCGGCGGCTATTGGAAGTACACCAGCAACGACGGGCTGACCGGCACCGCCTACTGCGTCAACCACGGGTTACGAGGGGTATCCCCCTCCAAGGCCCTGACCGTCCAGCCCTACAACCGCAACCCGCAGACGATGGGCGTGTTCGCAAGCGGCTACCCTAACCGAACGCTGGAACAGTTTAAGGAACTGCACCAGGACGATGTGCGGGGCGTGAACGCGCTGACCGAGGATGAGTACAAATACGCCACGCAGTTGGCGATTTGGGCCTCCTGCGGCCAGCTTGCCATCCCCGGCACCTCCTTTACGGCGGGCCGTGACACCCTCGCCGCGCCCACCGCAGACGCACAGAAAATCCGTATCTTCGACAGCGTGAAGGCCATCCTGAGTTTGTCCCAGCATTGGACGAAAAGCCTCCACACCGGCCTGTCCCTCCGGGCCGAGGAAGATAAAGACATCCGGGGGATAGAAGTCCTCAACGAGTACGGTCTGGAGGGCGCTGCCGAGGACAACGAGGACGGCATCAAGAAAGAAACCATCAACGGGAAAGAGTATTATACCCGTGTGGTGTATCTGGCCTCCGCCACCTCCACCTGGATCGACGGGCGCAAGACCAAGGTGTACTCCACCGACGCCCCCCAGGGCACCATCTTTGTGGCGGAGAACAACTCCCCGCTGGAAACCGTGCAGGAGAACGGAGCCACCTGCTATCTGGTGGATACCAGCAGACAGCGCAACACCAATCTCAACTCCAACGGCTCGGAATATTACGGCACATTCAAGGTCTGCCTCCCCGTGGACAATGTGCCCACCGAGGGCAGCTTCACCATCAAGGCCACGGGCGGCGTGGCGCAGTATAACCTTTTCCTGGCCTACAACCCCGCCGCCTCGGAGCAGTCCTATATCATCTCCGACCCCGGCTACACCACCCTGGACGCCCAAATCCCCTTTAAGTGGAGCGGCACGGAGGAAACCGAAACCGCCAGCCTGCAAATTATCAAGGCCGGTGCGGGCGGCGCTCCCCTGGAGGGGGCCGAGTTCACCCTGACCGGCGATGGCGGCACCACCGTCACCGGCACTACCGACCGCAACGGGCAGGTCGTGTGGCGTGACCTGCCCGCCGATGAGAAATACACGCTGACAGAAACCAGCGCCCCGGAGGGGTATCAGATCATCGCCCCCATGAACGTCACCCTGACCCCTGGCCGCACCGATTATCTGACCGTCACCGATGATGTGGAGCATGGCTTTACCATCAAGAAGGTGGACGCGCAGAACAAGGGCAGCTTGCAGGGAGCGGTGTTCCGCTTTGAGCAGATCAACGGTTCCTATATGACCACCGGCATCACCGGCTTTGACGGCACCATCTCTTTTCAAGGGGATGAATTACCCTATGGCTCCTACCGTGTTACGGAGCAGACGCCCCCGGACGGCTATGTGAAGTCCACCCGTGTGGAAACGGTGGAGTGGGACGGCACCAAAGACGTGACCATCGTTTGGGAGAACGTGCGGGACATCAGCCTGACCATCATCAAGGTGGACGAGCAGACCGGCGTTTCCCTGCCCAACGCCACCTTTGATGTGTTCGCGGACGGCAAGCTCATTACCTCCGTCACCACCAACGACAACGGCGAGGCCCGCGTGACCGGCATCCGCAAGGAAGCCTATATTGAGATCGTGGAAACCGCCGCCCCCGCCGGGTATGTGCTGGACAAGACGCCCCACAGCATCCACATCGACCCGTATGACCCGGCCACCGAGGACGATCCCGTGCTGACCGTCACCAATCGGGCACGGCCCGCCCTCCGCATTTTGAAGTACGACCTGAAAAGCAATTCCCCCATGCCTGACGTAACCTTTGAGGTATGGCACGATGGCGACCTGTTCGGGGAGTACACCACCACCGCCAGCGGCGAAATTTTTCTGTATGACCTCGACCCCGGCACCTACCTTGTGAAAGAGGTAGCCACGGACGACGCCCATGTGGTGAACAGCACTCCCCAGCAGATCGAATTGAAAGCCGGGGACACGCAGACGCGGGAGCTGGTCTTTTTCAATTCCCTGAAACCGGGTATCCATTTGGTGAAGGTCGATAGTGTAACGATGAAATCCCTGTCCAACGTCCGCTTTGAGTTCAAGCTGGTGGGCGGGAGCTACCGGCAGGAGTTCACCACGGACATTAACGGCGAGATTGACCTGTCCAAGCTGACCCCCGGCGCGTATGAAGTCCGGGAGTTGGAGGCCCCGGAGGGCTACCTGGTGGACGACGCTGTGCGGGTGGTGCAGGTGAACCCGGACGAGAACGCCAATTTCGTTTTCACGAACACCCCCAAGCCCGCCCTGCGCCTTATCAAGACCAGCTCGGACGGCACCCGGCTGGGCGGCGTCCATTTCAGGATTGCCCGCATTGAGGACGGCACCCATTACCTTGACCGTATCACCGACCAGGACGGCGAGATCAACATCCCCAAGCTGGAACCCGGCGTGTACTCCATCAAGGAAACTGCCACCGTTGCCGACCACATTCTGGACTTGCAGGAGTACCATGTGGAGCTGTTTCCGGGCCAGACCAGCACCATTACACTGGAAAATCAGAAGCGACCCAACCTCATTGTCTACAAAAAGGACGCAGACACCGGCAAGCCCATCCCGGACACCATTTTTACCGTCCGGGCGGCGGACGGCCACAGCGTAGACGAAATCAAGACGGACGCCAACGGCAGGGCCACCCTGACCAACCTCCTGCCCGGAGTGTACGAGGTGAGCGAGAAGTCCGTCCCGGCCCCCTGGCTGATGGACGCCCCCAGCCAGCTTGTGACGCTCTACCCCAACCGCGACCACACCATTTATTTTGAGAACCACAAGAAGCCCACCTTGACCGTGAACAAGGTGGACAGCATCACCGGCAGTCCGATCAAAGGGGCGAAGTTCGAGGTTTGGTACGGCTCCAATAACACGACCACCGGCGAGCTGAACAGCCTGGGGACATTCTTCTCCGACGAGAACGGCCAGTTTTTCGTTGACCTGCTGCGGGACGGCTGGTATAAGGTGACGGAGCTGGAACCCGCCGCTGGGTACACCATCAAGCAGCCCGCCACCCAGGAATTTTATATCAAGGGCGGCGAGAGCAAGGTCATCACCTTTGAGAACGTGCCCAAGAACGCCATCATAGTCGAAAAATATGATAGCGTCACCGGCGCGGTTTTGCCCGGATGCACGTTCCAACTGCGCTACCTGGGCGGCACCAGCGGCACGGGCGGCACTGTCATCGGCACCAAAGTCACCGGCAAGAACGGCACCGCCATGTGGACGGGCCTCAATCCGGGGGCCTATGTGCTGGAGGAAGTGGACGCTGCGGACGGGTACAACATCATCCAGTCCTCCGAAACGATCATGCTGGCCGACAGCGGTGAGCAGAGTGTGGTCACCGTCCGCTTCACCAACGCCCCGGACGGCCAGCTCCTTATCAGAAAGGTATGCTCCGTCAATCCCTCCGTCACCTTGCAGAACGCCGAGTTCAAGGTTTTGTATGCGGACGGCACCGTTGTGGGCGACAGCAACGGCGTTTTCAGAACCGATGAAAACGGCGAAATCCGCATCACCGGCCTGACCCCCGGCAAGAGCGTGGTGGTGACGGAAACCCGCGCCCCCGCTGGCTTTATTCTGGACACGCAGAGCCAGACCGTTCAGATCAAAGAGGGCCGCACCGTCAGCCTGACATTCAAAAACCAGCCCAAAGGGGCCATCATTATCCAGAAGCGGGACAGCGCCACCGGCCAGCCTTTGAGCGGGGCCGAGTTCCGCGTGACCACGGCGGCAGGCTGTGAGGTAGGGCTGGACGGCGTGATCGGCACGTCCACGCTGACCCAAAATGGAATCTTCACCACCGACGCCCAGGGAGAAATCAAGATCACCAACCTTGCCCCCGGCGCTTACGTCCTGACTGAAATCAAGGCCCCCACCGGGTATGTCATGGACACCGCCAGCACCAATGTCGTCATTGGGCAGGGCGGCGACACGCAAACAGTCATCGTAAAAAACTCTAAGGCCGGGACGCTGGTGATCGACAAGCGGGACGCGCTCACCGGCAAGCCCTTAAAGGGCGTCACCTTCAAAGTGACTACCTCCACAGGGGAGTTCGTACCGGCTGAAAACGGACAGATCAGCAGCAACGGCCTGTATTTCACCGACAAGGACGGCAAAATCACCATCAACGGCGTGGTGGGGACGCTGGTGGTGACGGAAACGGCCACCATCCCCGGCTACACCATCGACGAGGCCACCCGGACGCAGACCGTTGACGTGCGGCCCAATGACACGCAGACCCTCCACTTCACCAACACCCCCAGCACCACCCTTGTCATTGAGAAGTACATCGAGGGGACTACGACCCCGCTGAAAGGCGTTACTTTTCTTATCACCGACAGCTCCGGCGCGGTGGTAGGCAACAGCAACGGCGAGTTCATCACGGACGAGGCGGGCCGGATCGTGCTGGATGGCCTGACCCCCGGCACCACCGTCACCGCCAGGGAGGTCAAGGCGTTGGAGGGCTACGTTTTGGACGGCCAGCCCAAGTCCATTCTTATCAAAGCGGGCGAAGTTCAGACTTTGCGTTTTTATAACGCCAAGCAGGGCTGTATCGTGGTGAAGAAGCTGGACAAGCAGACCGGGGAGCCGCTGGCCGGGGTGGAGTTCCAGATCACCTACTCGGACGGGATCTACCTGGACGACGACTACGGCCACCTGTCCAGTAAGGGGCTTTACAAGACCGACGCCAACGGGGAAATCCGCATTTCCGGCGTGGTGGGTACGCTGGTTATCACGGAGACGAAGCCTTTGCCCGGTTACGTCATGGACGAGGGCACCAGGACGCAGACCGTCAAGGTGAACCCCACCGACACGCAGACCATCACTGTGTATAACACGAAGGTGGGCGGTTTGACCATCATCAAAAAGGACGAGGAAACCGGGGAGCGCATTAAGGGCGTCCAGTTTGAAGTCCGCAAGCTCAATGGAGAGATCATCGGCACATACACCACCGACAGCAACGGCATTATCAATCTGCCCCAGGCCGAAAAGGGCTGGTATCAGGTGGTGGAGCTGAAAGCGGCCAAGGGCTATCAGTTGGACGATACCCCCCACCAAATCGAAGTGAAAGACGGCGGCACCGCCACCCTGGAGATCACCAACCGGCAGACCGGCAACGCCATCATTCATAAGGTGGACAGTCTCACCGGCGAGGGCATCTACGGCGTGACCTTCCTGCTCTCCGACGCCAGGGGGAACCCCGTGGGCACCTATCAGAGCGACAACGAGGGGTATGTGTATATCGACCAGGGCCTCGCGGACGGTAAGTATACCATCCGGGAGATCGAATGTGCCCCCGGCTATATTCTGGACACCCAGCCCAAAACGATTTACGTCCAGTACGGCGGCTGCACCACCATCACCTGGCCCAACACCGCCGTCCGGGGACAAATCCAGATCATCAAGAAGTCCGCGGACTACAACCCCACCAACGGTCTGCCTGCCGGGACGCTGCTGGAGGGGGCGACCTTTGAAATCTACAACGAGCGCAACGGGAACAAGGTGGATACCATCGTGACCGGGGCCAACGGCCTTGCGTCCTCCAAGGCCCTCCCCCTGGGCCGCTACACCATCCGGGAGACAAAGGCCCCGGCCAACTACGGCGCGTCCTCGGAAACCTACACCGCCGTGTTGGAGTACAGCGGCCAGATCGTCAAGCTGGAAATCACCAATAAGAGCCTGTCCACAGGAGTTTCTATCGAAAAGACCGGCCCCAAGGAGGCCACCAGCGGCCAGCCTGTCCGCTATGTGTTCTCCCGGATCGGCAACACCAGCAACGTCATGCTCCAGTCGTTCTACTGGCGCGACACCCTGCCCGCCGCCGTCCGGCTGGATAAGGTAGTCACCGGCACCTACAATTTCCCCGGCACCTATAAGATCGTCTATAAAATGAACAACACCGGGGACTACCGCACCCTGGCCGACAGTCTCAGCACCAGCCGGAACTACACACTGGCGGCATCTCCCACGGCCCTGGGCCTGGGAGCCAACGAGCGCGTCACCGAGATCATGTTCGTGTTCGGCCAAGTGCCCGGAGGCTTTAGCCAGGTGGAGGCCCCCATGCTCTACTGCAAGGCTGTGTCCGGCCTGACCCCCGGCAGCAGCTTTGTGAACGTGGCCGACGTGGGCGGCTCCCATGACGGCGTATGGGTACAGGCTGTGAGCCGCTGGGTGACAACGGTGTACGGCAAGCCCACGCCCCTGCCCAAGACCGGCTACTAAAATTTCTTTGTCGGAAATGCGTCTCAACTTGAGACGCATTTTCCGACCTTTTTCGCAAACCCGACAGCATGACCAATACGCCAGAAAGGAGGGAATTTTATGGCGCATTTCCAAGCGGTCCGCAGCGGCATTACGATCAGCCAGAGCATCGCTGATATGTTGGAACGGGCTGACCCAAAGCAGTACAACGGTGCCAACCATGCACAGACCATCCTTGAAGTCAACGATATTTTACAGGGCCGCTCCGAATTGTCCTTTGATATGCTCTATTCGATTTTGAAGCAAAAATGCGGTGAAGATATGGGGCGGGTTGAAAAAATCAAGCGGGATGTGGAGGCGTTCCATGCTCAAAAATCAAGCCGTTCAGAGCGTTATACCCTGACGGGCACACAGGAATACCACTATGAAACATGGGACTACGACCCCCAGCGCCCGCTGAAGATCATCAGCCAGCCCCTGTTCGACCATGCGGCGGAGCATGGCTTTCCCCCGGACTTTTTCACAGCGTCCTATTTTGATAATGTGACCATCTACTGTATGCCCGACAATGTGGACTGCTCCTTTTCTCAGTTCCAAAGCTGCCGCTTTTCCGTCTGCGGCATCCGGGGCGCGGTCTTTGACAACGCCACCCTTGATGATACCGACTTTCACTCTGCGCTGCTCCAGATGGTCAACTTTACCGGGGCCAGTATTGCCAGTTCCCATTTTCGAGACTGCGATATGAAGTCTGTGTCTTTCCAGGATACCCGGATGAAAAACTGCCTGACGCTGGACTGTACGCTGGACCGCGTGGACTTCCTGGGAGCTGTGTTGGATGGCAGCAGTTATGGCAGAGTAGCCGCCAGCGGCATCCAGAACCTCCCCGGCGCCACCATTACACAGGGCGGCGCAACACGGGAGGAAGCGGAGCGCCTGCGGGCATCCATCTTCCATGAGCTGGGTGTGCCCATGTTCCAGGTCAGGCAGCGGCCCCGACCTGCCCGACAGGAGCGGCCGCACATCTTGGAAAGGTAGGGCGGGCTTATGAAAAAACAGCAAGACAGCGGCATCCTCCCGTGGGTGCTGCTGGCGGTCCCCGTCCTATGGGCGGCGGCTATTATGGCCTATGCCTACGAGGACGGCATGAACCTCTTTGATCTGCTGGGGCGTTTCACCGTTTTGATGGAGTACCCCTTTGCCATCGGCTGGACAGCCCATACCCCGAAATTCATGCTGATTGGCCTGCTCCTGTACGGCTGTGCCGCCGCCCTGTTCCTCTCCACCAAGGAGAACCGGCGGCCCGGCGAGGAACACGGCTCCGCCCGCTGGGGCAGCCCCCGGCAGCTCTGCGCCAAATACCGGGACAAGGACCCCATGCAGAATACCATCCTCACGCAGAATGTCCGCATGGGGCTCAACGGGAAAAAGCACCGGCGAAATCTCCTGCAAATCGTGATCGGCGGCTCCGGCGCAGGTAAGACCCGCTTTTTTTGCAAGCCCAGTGCGTCCGTAAGGGCAGAGTGACGCCTGCCCGCGGGACTGTTGAAATCCCACCTTGAGCAAGTGGTGGACAAGGTATCACGCGGTGGTCAATCCAGAGGGAAAAAAGGAGGCCCGCACAGACCACACAACGCAACCCATCATCTCCCGTCTAACCCTGAAAGGGAAACCGGAGGGCGACCATAGCATGACGGAGTACACGGGCCGTTCGAGCTTCACGGGCGGCGGTGTGGAGGGATGAAAAGATGTGCATGAGGATGAAAGCTATACTGCCTGCTTGACAGCCAGAGATTGGGCCCAGACAGTGCCCCCGGCGTATGGAAGCTAAACTCGCCGGCGCTCCTGACAAAGTTAGTGTTTGGCTCTATCTTTGCGGATACCCGGAGCGAATCCAGCCACGGGAAAGTGGAAAATGGCGAACGTCACATACCGACAGCACATCATGCTCGTTTCAGCAGTTCTAAACGGAGATTGCTCTAAAGCGGAGCGCCGCAATCGTGCGGCTATGGGAGCTATGAGAAAAGCGGCCCTGAAAATCCGCCAAGGCAACGGAGCTGTCATAGTAGTCTGAGGACCCTGGATCGACAGGGATCGCCGTAAAAACGGAAGCGAATAATGACGCCCACATGGCGAAGGACAGCGGCCAATCATTTTGATACAAGAGAGGACGGTGCGCGAGGCACTATGAGAAATCCGATTGATGTATTGAAGCTCCTCACAGAGAAAGCAAGTGTAAAAGGGTATACCTTTGAGCGGTTGTACCGCAATCTGTATAACCCGGACTTCTATCTGCTGGCCTATAAGAACATTGCGGCCTCACCAGGCAGCATGACCACGGGCGCGGATGGATTGTCCATTGACAACATGAGCATGGCTCGTATCAACAAAATCATCAAGTCCCTGAAAGACCAGACCTACCAGCCAAACCCGGCCCGCAGAACGTACATCGCAAAAAAGAATAACCCGGCGAAAAAACGTCCTTTGGGTATCCCCTCCACCAACGACAAGCTGGTGCAGGAAATCATCCGGATGCTGCTGGAGGCCATCTATGAACCCACCTTTTCCAACCTGTCCCACGGTTTCCGTCCTAAGCGGAGCTGCCATACCGCGCTGTCCCAAATCAAGGATACCTTCACAGGTGTGCGCTGGATGGTGGAGGGCGACATCAAGGCTTGCTTTGATTGTTTCGACCACCATGTCCTAATCAATATCCTGCGGCGGCGCATCAAGGACGAAAAGTTCCTGTCTCTCATGTGGAAGTTTCTGAAAGCGGGATACATGGAGCAGTGGGAGTACCACAAAACCTATTCCGGTACGCCCCAGGGCAGCGGCATGAGCCCCATTCTGGCAAATATCTATCTCTCCGAGCTGGACACTTTTATGGAGGAATACAAGGCCCGTTTCGATACGGAACCCTTCAAGCGCAACGCCAGCAAGGAATATGAGAAAATTGCCAGACGCTACCGCAAGGCAAAGAAAAAGCTGGACGCGGGAGACCACTCGAAAGAGGCTGTCCAAGAGTTCAAAGCGGCCCAAAAGCTGAAACTGTCCACACCCTACGCCAACGTGCTGGACGCTGATTTTAAGCGGATACAGTACAACCGCTATGCAGATGACTTTGTGGTGGGCGTGATCGGCTCGAAGCAGGACGCAATATACATCAAAGAGGATTTGCGGCGATTCCTGTCCGAAAAGCTGAAGCTCACACTTTCAGAAGAAAAAACCAAGGTCACCCATTCCAGCGAGGCGGTACGCTATCTGGGCTACGACATTCGGGTCGTTCGGGATAAGGGCGTCAAGCGAAACAAAAAAGGTGCGCTGCAACGTGTGTGGTATGGAAAGGTGTTTCTCTACGTCCCCCACGAAAAGTGGGAGAACAAATTGCACGAACTTCGGGTCATGCAGGTCAAATGGGATGAAAACCGGGGCCGAGACTTTTGGCGGCCCATGCACCGAAACGAGCTGCTCAACAGCACGGATATTGAAATCGTCAGGCAGTACAATTCGGAAATTCGCGGCTTGTACAATTTCTATCGTATTGCGGAAAACGTCGGCGTACTGAGCAAATTCTACTATATGATGCGCTACAGTATGCTGAAAACCTATGCCGGGAAATACCGCACCACCGTAAGCAAAATCAAGAAAAAGTATATGCGCGGCGGTGTGTTCCGGGTTCCTTATAGCACAAAATCCGGACCTAAGCAATGTGAGTTTTATCACGACGGATTTCGTAAACAGGACAGAGGTTATGACAATGTGCAGGACACCCTTCCCCGGTATATCCGCTACGATGGAAGAAATACCCTGGCAAACAGGCTGAAAGCCGGTATCTGCGAGCTTTGCGGCAATAAAACGGATGATATTCGTATGCACCACGTCCGCGCCCTGAAGAAGCTCACCGGCAAAACCGAGGCGGAACGCCTGATGCTGCATATGCGCCGGAAGTCACTGGCGCTGTGCCCGTACTGTTACCAGTCTACACTTGCTCAAGAACCGTGACGGTGATTGCGCTTGGAGCCGGATACGCGGAGACGTGTAAGTCCGGTTCTGGAGGCGGCTCCGCCGAGACCGCTGGCGAAAGCCAGTATGGCGCGGCGGGGTCTACCTCACATTTGATGCAGGCGAATTGTAGTTTTTTGGTGACTGATCCCAAGGGAGAAATGCTGCGGGCCGTGGCTCCGCTACTCATTCAGAGGGGCTATGTTATCAAGGTTTTTGACCTGATCGACCCCGCCAACTCCGACGCCTTTAACCCCTTCCCCTACATCCGGGACGACAAGGACGCCATGAAGCTGGTGCATAACCTGATCCGCAACACCACCCCCAAGAACGCCAGCAACAACGACCCGTTTTGGGAGAAAAGCGAAATTGCCCTGGACACCGCCCTCATCCTCTACCTGCTCCATGAAGCGCCCCCGGAGGAACAGAATTTTGAAATGGTCATGTATATGATCGAGAACGGCGGGGCCAGAGAGGACAGCGACGATTTTCAATCTCCCCTGGACCTGCTCTTTGAGGCGTTGGAGGAGGAGGACCCGTCGCACATCGCTGTGCGGGAGTACAAAATTTTCAAGCAAGCCGCCGGCAAAACCGCAAAATCCATCCTTCTGTCCGCCGCCGTCCGGCTGTCCGCATTCATCCTGCCGCAGATCGTCGGCATCACCACGCAAGACGATATGGAGCTGGGCCTGATGGGGGACCGCAAACAGGCCGTCTTTGCCATCATCCCCGACAATGACGGCACCTTTAACTATCTTGTGGGTATGCTCTACACCTGCGCGTTTCAGGCCCTCTACTATCAAGCGGATAAGGTGCACCAGGGGGCGTTGCCCGTCCCGGTCCGGCTGATGATGGACGAGTTCTGCAACGTCTCCCTGCCGGACGACTTCGGAAAGCTGCAAGCTACCATGCGCTCCAGAAACATAATGTCCACCATAGTCTTACAAAATATTTCTGCTTTGAAAGCTCTGTTTAAGGACGATTGGGAGGGCCTGATGGGAAATGCCGACACTTTGATCTATCTCGGCGGGAACGAGCAAAGTACCCACAAATACATTTCCGAAATGCTGGGCAAGGAGACGCTGGACACCCGAAACCGCAGTATTTCCAAGGGTTCCCACGGCTCCAGCTCCACATCGTACCAGCAGACGGGCCGCGAATTACTCACGCCCGATGAAGTACGGGCCATGGACAACGCCTACGCCATCGTCTTTATCCGGGGCGAGAGGCCGGTCATTGACAAGAAGTACGACATTCTCAAGCACCCCAATATCAAGCTGACCGAGGACGGCGGGGCCGCCCCCTACATCCATCATCCCGGCCTGACCTTCGCGCAGGAGGATCTGAGCCTGCCGTTCGAGGGCCTGGACAATATTATCATCATTGACGAGGAGGAACTATCCAATGAAAAAGACCACTGAAACCATCACCGCCCGCCAGCGCCGGGCCAAGCGCCGCTACTTCACCACTGTGCTGGCCCTGGCCCTCTGTGCGGCCATGACCTGCCCGGCCTTCGCCGCCAGCGGCGATCCCCTGTCCATCGTGAACAACCTCTCCGACTTCATCTTCTCCATCATCAAGGCCGTGGGCGTGATCGTGCTGGGCTGGGGCATCGTCCAGGTGGGTATGTCCATCCAGTCCCACGACGCCAGCCAGCGCACCCAGGGCTTCCTCTGCCTGTTCGGTGGCCTTATGATAGCCTTTGCAAAGGAGATTTTGACCACCATCGGCGCGCTGTAAGCCGCCCAGGGGGGGCGGGCCGCAGCGCCCGCCCCTACCTTATAATATATTGTCGAAATGCGTCTCAATTTGAGCAATGCCATTAAGTTAACCAGGTATTTCCAATAAAAGCACAAAAAGCACTT
>OFGF01001490.1_pt1 | contig 14486 bp, 10 predicted proteins | sample 1521711 | NCBI WGS metagenome assembly OFGF01 (sample SAMEA3504092, study PRJEB24116) | mouse gut metagenome | biome: mouse gut; feature: mouse-associated habitat; material: faeces | place: Denmark | collected 2011 | reverse complement strand
GTTTGTGCCGGAGCCACAAACTCGGGATTGCAGAGCCAAATTTGAGATTTGGCTCACAGCCTTCGCAAAAAACTGCTTCGGAATGGAGGAAAAGATGAAAGCGTTTCAGATTGTACCGAAAATAAGAGAATATGAAAGATTTGCTGAATTTGCCGGGGAGGCCGGGCTGCAGGCGGGGGATCTGATCCTGACCAACGAGTGGATCTATAAGCCGAAGATCGAGGAGCTTCACTTGGATTGTCGGATTTTATTTGTGGAAAAGTATGGGATGGGGGAGCCGACTGATGTGATGGCAGATGCTGTTTTAGAGGAGTTAAAGGACAGCGCGTATGACAGGATCGTTGCGGTGGGCGGCGGTACGATCATTGATCTTGCCAAGGTGCTGGCGGTAGCGGAGGCGGATGACAGGGTCGCGGATCTGTATGGGCGTATGGATGCCCTGCAAAAGGTACATCCACTGCTCATCGTACCGACAACCTGCGGAACGGGCAGTGAAGTGACCAATATTGCGATCATCAACCGTACGGACAAGGGAATAAAACAGGGCCTGGCTTCTTCGGCGATGTTTGCGGATGAAGCGGTTCTGATCCCTGAACTGCTGGAAGGTCTGCCGTATAAAGTATATGCTGCCAGCTCGATCGATGCGATGGTTCATGCAGTGGAAAGTTATCTTTCACCCCAGGCATGTTCTCTCAGTGAGCTGTTTTCCGAACAGGCAGTCAGTCTGCTGATTCACAGCTGGAAGGTGGCCGTTGCCAGTGCGCAACCAGATGGCTGGAAGCAGTATGGGGCAGCGCTTCTTCGAGCATCGAATTATGCGGGTATCGCTTTTGGCCATGCAGGATGTGCGGCGGTCCATGCACTCAGTTATCCGCTTGGCGGCGTACATCATGTGCCGCACGGTGAAGCCAATCATGTGATGTTTGAACCGGTCATGAGGGCTTATATGGAAAAGAAGCCGGATGGCAGGTTATATCAGCTGAGAACAATGCTTGGCAGTCTGCTCGACTGTGCTCCGGAAGCTGCACTGGAAAACCTGTTTGCGCTGTTGGGCCAGGTGCAGGAGAGAAAACCCATGCAGTTTTACGGCGTTACGGCGCAGGAGCTTGCGCAATATGCAGAGAACGTGATGGAAACCCAGCAGCGGCTGCTTAAGAACAACTATGTTCCGTTGACGAGGGATGATATCTTACAAATTTATCGGAATGCATTTTAGTGCTAAAGAGGGGGCCTGACACCCGGATGCATACATAGCCGGTGGGGAGCGGCAGATGCTTCCCGCCGGCGGTATTCCAGGGTTCCCGGCGTGGGATTTCAATTCTACAAACCGGAATATACCTTTTCACTACATGTTAAAAGGCGGCTTTTTTACTTTAAGAATATATCCCAGCAATTAGATTTTGTATCAGCTTTATTTGTCACCTGTTTCATTAGGGTATGAACAGCAATTGTAAGCATAAAGAAATATGTTTGCAATTGCTGTTTTCATATTATTTTTTGTCGTGGGCTTGGCATACGGGTGCCTGAGATCATGCAGCCGTATATTTTTACGCCGGACAATTCTTTTCCGGTTTCCATCTGAGTGGAGCTGTTTGTAGATGAGCTGATTTTTTAAAAGCCAGGGTAAATGAGTTGGATTGACTGATTTTAAGAATAGCTGTTCTCTTTGACTGAAATTGATGCATATAAGCCGTTAAAACAAACGAAAATGATTTAAAACGGTCATAATAATTCAAATTTAAGCAAAATAAACAAAATGAAAAGTGAATTTTTGTGAATAAATATGATTGATTTTGGCTGAATATGAATATATAATGCAACTACAGTAAATGATACAAACTAAGAAAGGGGAGGGCAAGAGATGATTTATACGGTTACTTTTAATCCATCGCTGGACTATATCGTTTCGGTCGAGGACTTTAAGCTGGGATTGACGAACCGGACCAGTTCGGAGCTGATGCTTCCCGGCGGGAAGGGATTAAATGTTTCCATGGTGCTTGGCAATCTGGGCATTGAGAATACGGCGCTTGGGTTCGTGGCGGGATTTACGGGAGAGGAGATCGTCCGCCGGATAGAGCAGATGGGGGTAAGGGCGGATCTGATCCGGATAAACAACGGCATATCGCGGATCAATGTGAAGCTGCAATCCATCGACGGGACGGAGATCAACGGCTGCGGGCCGCAGATCAGTGAGCGGCATGTGCAGGAGCTGTTGGAGAAACTCGACATTCTGGGAGATGGTGATGTGCTGATCCTTGCCGGAAGCATTCCCGGTTCCATGCCGGACGATATGTACAGAAGGATCATGGAGCGGCTGGAAGGCCGGGGTGTGATGATCGCAGTGGATGCCACGAAAGATCTGCTGGTCAATGTACTGGCGTATCATCCTTTTCTGGTTAAACCGAACAACCATGAGCTGGGTGAGATCTTCGGCGCAGAGCTTAAGACAAGGGAAGAAGTGATACCGTATGCGAAGAAGATGCAGGAGATGGGAGCGGTGAACGTGCTTGTTTCCATGGCCGGTGAAGGGGCCGTGCTGGCAGCAGGGGACGGCAGCATTCATGACGCGCCGGCTCCGGAAGGACGGCTGATCAACGGCGTGGGGGCGGGAGACTCCATGGTGGCCGGCTTTCTCGCAGGCTGGATGGAGCAGAAAGATTATAGCTATGCTTTTGCCATGGGAATAGCGGCGGGAAGCGCCAGCGCTTTCTCCGAACAACTGGCGACGAAGGAAGAAGTGGAAGCCGTCTACCGGCAGGTGAGGAAACGGCAGGCAAACGCAAAGCAGTAAATCCGGCGAGCCAGCCAATCGAAACATGCGGGTAAATGGAAGACAGGGAAAATAGGAGGAGTAGTACGATGAGAATTACAGAACTTCTGGATAAGAGAAGCATTTCTCTTGCCGGAGCGCCGGCGAACAAGGAAGAGGCGCTGGATCAGGTCGTTGAGCTGATGGTGCGAAGCGGCAGGATCAATGACAAAGAAGCGTACCGCAGACAGGTGTATGCGAGAGAGGAAGAGAGTACCACCGGAATCGGGGAAGGCATAGCGATTCCCCACGGCAAATGTGATGCGGTGACAAGCCCCGGCCTGGCGGCGATGGTAGTAAAAGACGGCGTGGACTTTGATGCGCTGGACGGTGAACCAGTGACGCTGATTTTCCTGATCGCGGCTCCCAACACAGAAGATAACGTGCATCTGGACGTATTGAGCAAGTTGTCCGTCTTGATGATGGATGAGGACTTTTCCGACAGTTTGCGGAATGCAGCGTCGGTGGAGGAATTTCTGGCGATCATCGACAAGGCGGACGACGAGAAGGCCGGCATAGACGAGCGGTTGGCGGATACCGGTTCGGCAGATGCGGATCAGGTGAAGATTCTGGCGGTGACCTCCTGCCCGACCGGGATTGCCCACACCTATATGGCGGCGGAAGGAATCGAGAAGGCGGCAAAAGAGAGAAACTGCTTTGTCAAGATCGAGACAAGAGGTTCCGGCGGAGCCAAAAATGTCCTTACGGCGAAAGAAATTGAAGAGGCTGACTGCATTATTGTCGCGGCCGACGCGCAGGTGCCCATGGATCGTTTTGCCGGCAAGAAAGTTATCGAGTGTCAGGTTTCGGACGGAATCAGCAAGGCAGGTGAGCTTTTGGATCGCGCTATTCGCGGCGATGTGCCGGTTTACGTGGCAGCGGCCGGAGCACGGCCTGCGGCTCAGACTTCCGGAAAAAGCGGCAGTGCGGGACACCAGATCTACACGCAGCTGATGAACGGCGTTTCTCATATGCTTCCGTTCGTGGTGGGCGGCGGTATCCTGATCGCGATCGCCTTTTTGATTGACGGTCTGAGCGTGGATATGAATGCCCTGGATGTGGCGGAGAGAGCGGATTTCGGTACGATCACGCCTGCGGCCGCATGGTTCAAACAGCTGGGGGATACGGCATTCGGCTTTATGCTTCCGGTACTGGCGGGCTTCATCGCCATGGCCATCGGTGACAGACCGGCGCTGGCTCTTGGATTTGTGGGTGGCATGATTGCTTCTGGCGGAAAGTCCGGTTTTCTGGGTGCACTGGCGGCCGGTTTCCTGGCGGGTTACACGATCGTAGTGCTGCGCAGAATCTGTGATAAACTGCCCGATTTTCTGGAAAAGATCGCTCCGGTACTGATTTACCCGCTGGTTGGACTTCTGATCATGGGTCTGATCATGTCCTTTCTGGTAGAACCGGTGATGGGCGGGCTCAATACGGCGCTGAACAACGGACTGACCAGTATGGGCGGAACGAGCAAAGTCATCCTCGGGCTGATCCTGGGCGGCATGATGGCCATTGATATGGGCGGCCCTTTCAACAAAGCGGCATATGTGTTCGGCACGGCAGCCATCGCGGCAGGAAATTATGACATCATGGCGGCAGTTATGATCGGTGGTATGACACCGCCCTGTGCCATCGCGCTGGCAACCCTTTTCTTCAAGAAGAAGTTTACGAAAGAAGAAAGAGAATCCGGCCCTACCAACTTCATCATGGGACTGGCATTTATCACGGAAGGAGCGATTCCCTTTGCGGCATCCGATCCGCTGCACGTTCTGCCGGCCTGCATCGCAGGTTCGGGTGTGGCCGGAGCGCTGTCCATGGTATTCGGCTGTACGCTGATGGCGCCTCACGGCGGAATCTTCGTATTCCCGGTAGTAGGCAGCCCGCTGATGTACGTGGTGGCGCTGATCGTGGGAACGCTGGTCTCGACGGTACTGCTGGGCGTGCTGAAGAAAAATGTGGAATGATCATGAAAAGCACCTGTAAAAAGTGATGGCGTATCAAAACAAGGCGGAGTAAGATTGTTTTGGCAGAATGACAGAATGACAGATTGGCAGATTGACAGAATTAGAAATCATCGGGAAGTATTTTTAAAAGAAACAGATATTGAATAGTGAACAGGAAAATTATAAAATAAAAGAAAAGAGGAGAAGCATCATGAAAGAATTCAAGTATGTAATTACCGACCAGGAAGGAATCCACGCACGTCCGGCAGGGGAGTTGGTGAAGGCGGCCAAGGCTTTTGAGTGCAGTATCAAACTTGCAAAGGACGGTAAGTCCGGCGACTGTAAGAAGATCTTCGGGATCATGGGCCTTGGTGTTAAGAAAGGCAACGAGGTGACGCTTACTTTTGAGGGAGCCGACGAAGATGCGGCGTGTGAAGCGATCAGTAAGTTTATGCAGGATAATCTGTAAAGGACTTGCACTGGAGCGGCTTCTGCCGATTAAGGTACACGGAGGAGAACTATGTTATCGGAACAGAGATATGAGATGATCTTGAAGATTCTGGAGGAGAAGCGGAGCGTGACGGTGACCGAACTGACAAGGCTTCTGGATATCTCTGAATCTACCGCCAGAAGAGATATCGTCGTGCTGGATAAGGCGGGAAAACTGGTAAAGGTGTTTGGCGGAGCGGTACTCTCGGACAATATTTATCAGGCGGCGGAGCAGACGGTAACACAGCGGACCGAGGTACACCGGGAAGAGAAAAGAAAGATCGCACAGTATGCGGTATCTTTGATCGAGCCCCAGGATTTTATTTATCTGGATGCCGGAACGACTACCGGCTATATGCTGGATTTCATTGAGGACACACGGGCCACCTTCGTCACCAATGCGGTGGCCCACGCACAGCGTCTGGCGGCGAAGGGCATTCATGTGATTTTGATCGGCGGAACGCTTAAGAGCACCACGGAAGCCGTTGTGGGAACCATGGCCGCGCTGGCGCTTAAAGACTATCATTTTACGAAAGGCTTTTTCGGCACCAACGGCATAAGTCTTACAGCCGGGCACACGACACCGGATGCGGATGAGGCGCTGGTAAAAAGAACCGCGGCACAGCAGTGCAGAAAACAGTATTTTCTGTGCGACAACAGTAAGTTTAATGTGGTCAGCGCGGTGACCTTTGCGGTCCTGGCCACCGGCACGCTCCTGACTGACGCCGCGCCGGAAGAATACGCAGAGGCTGCAGATATGATAGTCTGCTGATCAATCCAGTTCCTTATCATAACTGAGGATGGCGCCGGTGACGGCATCCACATCGCAGGAATATTCTGTTCGTCCCACGTACCATTCCACTTCATATTCACCACGCCCGTCGTCGTAGTCGAATTTGATCTGCAGACGCCGGGCGTCTTTTTCGGCCACGCCGGCATGTTGGAGAGCCAGCTGTTTGGCCTGTTCTTCCGTAATCTGTTCACTGCCGGCATTGGCTGCCTGTGCATGATGATAATACTCAGCGTCGTGATCGAAGGAGAGAACTTCCCCGGTCAGGGCGTCGATATCGTAATCGTATTCCGTAGTATCCTTGTGAAATTCTATATCATATTGCCAGATCCCGTCATCCGATTCCAAATGTGCGTGCACGAAGTTCACTTCGTCGCTCTTTAAGCCTGCGTGGTTCAAAGCGGCCAGCTTGGCGGCTTCGGTGCCGATGTACTGCTGTTCCGATGCGCCGGAGGCGGATTTTAAGTCATGTGTTTTGCCATTCTGTGTTGTTGCGGCTTGTGAATCGGCTGTGTCGCCACTCTGCGTTGTTGCGGATTGGGAACCGGCCATGCTGTCATCCTGTGCTGATTCTGGTTGGGAAGCTGCCGTATCGGCATCCTTCGTTTGCCCCGTTCCAATTTCTGTGGCAGAAGCAGCCGCATTCGACGAAGAAAAAGCAGCCAGATCATAGCTGCCGCTCTCACAGCTCATGGAAAGAATTTCACCGGTCAGGGCGTTTATGGAATAGTTATAAGCGGCAGTTTCGCAGAGAAATTCCATATCATAACGGGCAGTTTCCTGTGCTGTATCCAGCTGTGTCCGCACAAAATGCACATTTTCCTCCGTGAGCTCTGCATTTTCAAGAACGATGGACTTGGCTTCCGCCAGGGTCAGGTAGTCGGCCCCCGTTGTGGAAGTGCCTGTTTCTTCGGGCGCGGTATTAACCTCGTCGGCCGATTCTTCTATCGGAACCGGTGCCTGAGAAGCCGTGTTCCCACAGCCGGTCAGCGAGAACAGCATACAGTTGGTGACAAAAATGATTTTTGCGGTTTTTAAAATACGATTCTGCTTCATGGTCTCCTCCTCTAATATATGCCTGTGTTTTATTTAGTATAAAATCTTCGTAAAACTTTTTCAGGTCTGATTTTATTTTACTATATTATTATATAAAGGAAGTTTTTTAAAGTCAACGAACAGCAGGTGGCTTAGTAACAATTCAGCCTTCGATTCTCCTGTTACGGAATCGGGCCGTTTTGGGAAATGCCCGGACAATGCACTTTATTTAATTTTATCTTGTAATGGAAAAAAGAATATGCTACAATCATTTTCAAGCAAAGAACAGATCTAAGATTCCCATGATATCTTAACGGATTGACGCAAAATCCGTATCTATGCAGAGTTATCTCTGCGAGAACTCCCTGCTTATAACTAAATAACTGCAGGGAGGAAAATGACGGGATTACTGACGATATCCTCTCTGTCTTTACAAAAGAGAGGATATAATATGCAGCAGAATGAAAAAAGCAGAAAAACGTCATCGAAAATGAACACAGGGCATATGGAGCCCACACAAGGGTTGTGGAGCGATAATGAGAACCGGAAGATATTTTCGGGAAAGATCTGGCGATGTACACTTTCAGGGAACAGTGTGCAGAGGTGCCTGAGCTGTTACTGGAAGACGGTACGAGTAAGATTTTTTTGAATGTGATGAGCAGGAATGGCAGAGCCGAGCTGGTCAGTCTGCTACAGTATATGAAGCATACCACGCTTGAAAATGCTGATATTTCTGTTATGGATAAACGGATCCTGCATTTGGACAGTATCGTGGAGGAAGTAAAGCAGACCGAAGAATGGGAGGTTGTAAGGTTGAAAAATCACACTGATGTGCTGATTTTTCAACTGCGAGTTTGTGTCGGAGCCACAAACTCGAAATTGCAGAGCCAAATTTGAAATTTGGCCCGCGGCCTTCGCAAAAAACTGCTTCGGCATGGAGGTAAAAACGGGGATTCTTGAGATTGGTTTGGAGAAAGGAAGGCAGGAAGGGAACAGAGAAACGCTGGTGCGAAACGTAGAGTCAGTGATGAAGAATTTCAATATTACATTGCAGAAGGCATGTGACGGCCCTGGTATCACGACAAAGGAATACGAGGAAGCAAAAGCACAGATTGCGTTATTGCATAAGGGATGATATAATGTGTCTGTTGTGAAGACCGCACATAAGAATGGCAGGAAGCCATCCATGGAACAGAAGTTCCCTGCGGTTAGACGATTATTTCATGATATTGCTGGTATTTCATTTTCGTATTAAGAAACAGCAGTAAGTGATAGTGAATACTCCGAAACGGAGAATGTTATAGTTACTGCTATATTTATATTGAAGTATGTATGTACAGGAAGGCATACGGTTTTTCCAAGAGGGACCGTGTGTCTTTTTCTGAGTTTAGAGAGGATATTTGCGAACGAGAAAGGGAGGAGGCTTACGACATGAACTTATCCGAATTCTTTACGGAAAATCCGCAGGCGGCGATCGCCTTTTCCGGGGGTGTGGATTCGGCTTATCTGCTCTATGCGGCGTTGCAGTGCGGGGCAAAAGTGCGGGCTTATTATGTGAAATCGGTCTTTCAGCCGCAGTTTGAGCTGGACGACGGCATAAGGCTTGCAAAAGAGCTGGGAGCGGATCTGCGGATTCTGGAGGCGGACGTGCTGACGCCGGAGGCTGTCGCATCAAACCCGCCGGACCGTTGTTACCACTGTAAGAAGATTATCTTTGAAGCGATCGGCGAAGCGGCACGGGCAGATGGCTTTTCCGTTTTGCTGGACGGTACGAATGCGTCTGACGAAGAAGGCGACCGGCCCGGTATGCGGGCGCTTCGAGAGCTGTCGGTACAGTCGCCGCTCCGGCTTTGCGGGCTGACCAAGGATGAGATCCGGCGTCTTTCGAGGGAGGCCGGCCTTTTTACCTGGGATAAGCCGGCCTATGCCTGTCTTGCCACCAGGATTCCCGCCGGGGAAAGGATTACGGAGGAGAAACTTGCGGCCACCGAAGCCGCGGAATCTTATCTGTCCGGAATGGGATTCAGAGATTTCCGGGTACGCAGGATGGGAGATGCTGCCAGACTGCAGTTTCCGGCCGATCAGATAGGACAGGCAGTGGCAGACAGAGAAAATATCGTTCGGGAACTGAGAAAATATTACGCGGCGGTACTGCTTGATTTGGAACCGCGGTAAGGAAAAGGGTAAAGGTTGAAAAATCACACTGATGTGCTGATTTTTCAACTGCGAGTTTGTGCCGGAGCCACAAACTCGAGATCGCAGAGCCAAATTTAAAATTTGGCTCGCGGCCTTCGCAAAAGAACTGCTTCGGCATGGAGGAAAATATGAACAGTGAGATCAGAAAGATGTTGGAGGCGGTGCGAAGCGGGGAGATCTCTGTGGACGAAGCGCTTCTCACCATTAAGAAAGCACCTTTTGAGGATATCGGCTATGCCAAGGTGGACATGCATCGCGGTATCCGGCAGGGGGCTCCGGAGGTTATCTATGGGGCCGGCAAGACGGCGGAGCAGATGCTCGGTATTATAGAAGCCATGCAGCAAAACGGGCAGCAGACGATTCTGATCACCCGCCTGTCTTCGGAAGCGGCGGAGCGCATTTCCGCGGTCTACGATATGGATTACCGGCAGGAGGCCCGTGTCGGCGTGATCGGGAAGATGCCGGCGCCGGACGGTATCGGCCGGATTGTGGTCGCCACAGGCGGAACCTCCGATATTCCGGTAGCCGAGGAGGCGGCGCTTACCGCCGAGGTGCACGGCAACGAGGTGGTGCGCCTTTATGATGTGGGTGTGGCGGGGCTGCACCGGATGCTGGCTCATATGGATGAGATCATGAGTGCATCCGTGATCATTGCGATCGCAGGCATGGAGGGGGCGCTGGCCAGCGTGATCGGCGGACTGGCGGGCTGCCCGGTGATCGCGGTGCCCACAAGTGTAGGATACGGCGCTTCTTTTCATGGGGTGAGCGCCCTTTTGTCTATGTTGAATTCCTGCGCCAGCGGGGTATCGGTGGTCAATATCGACAATGGCTTTGGCGCCGGATATCTGGCCGGGATGATCAACCATATGACGCAGAAGAAATGACGGTTTGCGCCTTATGGTGACAAATCCACACGTTAAAAAAGGGAGGCATGATTATCAAAATGAAGACTTTATATTTGGACTGCGGCATGGGAGCGGCGGGGGATATGTTGACGGCAGCGTTGTTGGAGCTGCTTCCGGATGCGGAGGGATTTATGACGCAGTTGAATGCGCTTGAGATCCCGGGCGTTATGATGCAGAAGGAAAAGGTGAGTAAATGCGGCATTGGCGGTACGCATATCACAGTGAAGGTGCACGGCATGGAGGAAGATGAGTCCATGCACGAACATGCGGAGGCACATCGCCATGTTTCCGGACACGGACACGAACACCATCACCATGACAGTGACCATGAGCATCACGATGAACACGATCATCACGAACACCACAATCCGATGGCCCAGGATGCTGTTGCAGGCCATGAGCATCACCACCATGTTCACACGCATCAACATCACCACCATAGCGGTATGCATGAGATTGAGCATATTGTTCATCACCTTCCGGTATCGGACAAGGTAAAGGCGGATATTCTTGCGGTCTATGGGTTGATCGCCGAGGCGGAGAGTCACGCACACGGCGTTCCGGTGACGGAGATACATTTCCACGAGGTGGGAACGATGGATGCGGTGGCTGATGTGACGGCGGTCTGCCTGTTGATGGAGAAGATCGGACCCGGACAGGTGATCGCATCGCCGGTTCACGTGGGGAGCGGCCAGGTGCGCTGCGCCCACGGCATCCTGCCCGTACCGGCGCCGGCCACGGCGTATATCCTGCGGGACGTGCCGATCTACGGAGGAGAGATCAGCGGGGAGCTGTGTACGCCGACGGGGGCCGCCTTACTGAAACATTTTGTGACACGGTTTGGCAGTATGCCGGTGATGAAGACGACGGCCATCGGTTACGGTATGGGTAAAAAGGATTTTCCGGCGGCCAACTGTGTCCGTGCGCTGCTGGGGGAGACGGAGAGCGCAGGCGATTACATAACGGAGCTTAACTGCAACGTGGACGACATGACCGGGGAAGCGCTTGGCTTTGCCATGGAAGAGCTGTTTGCCGCCGGAGCGCTGGATGTATATACGGTTCCGATCGGCATGAAGAAATCCCGCCCGGGCACACTGCTGTGCGTGATGTGCCGGGCAGAAGACAAAGAAAAAATGGTGCGGCTGCTGTTCCGGCATACTACCACGATCGGAATCCGAGAGAACGTATACCGGAGATATACGCTGGAGCGGACAGTGGAAACGGTGCAGACTCCTTACGGTGATATCAGAAGAAAGACTTCGACCGGATACGGTGTTACAAGACAGAAGTACGAATATGAGGATCTGGCGCGGGCGGCGCGGGAAAATGATGTTTCGGTCAGTGAGGTGCTCTCCCGGCTGTAACAGAGTCTTATTTTTATAGAAGGAATCGGTTATATGAAAAAGTTTATCTCATTTATTGCAGTGGCGGCAGCGACATCTTTGCTGTGTGCCTGCGGGGCGGAGCGCGTACAGAACGGGGAGCCGGTCACAGGCACGGGGGCAGCCGCCGCAGAAGAACAGAAGCGGGAGTCAGGAAGCGTCGGCGGGACAACTGCCGCACCGGCCGGCACAGAAGCGGAAACGGAAACAACAAAGGAAACCCTTGTTTACGGCAGCGGCGACTACACGAGGATCAATCCGGCCATGGATGAACACGGCGAGATCAATATTCTGCTCTTTAACGGTCTTACCGCCCACAACGGCGACAATAAGGTGGTGCCGGGCCTCGCCCGAAGCTGGGAGTTCGACGAAGAGACTTGTACCTACACTTTTTATCTGGAAGAAAATGTGCAGTGGCATGACGGTGAGGCGTTTACGGCCGACGACGTCAAGTTCACGATAGAAGCCATTATGGATCCCGAAAACGGATCGGAAAATGCGCCAAACTATGAGGACGTGGAAGAGATCAGGATACTCGACCAGCATACGATCTCATTTCAGCTGGCCGCGCCCAACGTGGCTTTTCTGGATTACATGACCATGGCGGTCCTGCCGGAGCATCTGCTGGCGGGGGAAGATATGCAGGAGTCCGATTTTTTCCGCAGTCCGGTGGGCACTGGCCCGTACAGACTGGAGAGCTGGGATGTGGGGCAGGCGATCACGCTGAGCAGAAATGAGGCTTATTTCAAGGGAACGCCGCAGATTGAGAAGATTATCTTCAAGATCGTGCCGGATGATACCGCAAAGGCGCTGCAGATGAAGTCCGGGGAGCTGGATCTGGCGCTGCTGACGCCGCGGGATGCCAGGAACTTTGCGGACACGGAAGGCTATACCTGTTATGAAATGAAAACATCTGATTACCGGGGTATCCTTTTTAATTTTCAACATGAGTATTGGAAGAAAAACCGGGATATCATACCGGCGGTCTGCTGTGCCATCGACCGTCAGGCGATCATCGACGCCATCCTGCTTGGACAGGGCGTGCCGGCCTACGGTCCCCTGCAGCGCAATGTCTATGACAACGAGGACGTGGACCATTATGCCTATGATCCGCAGCGGGCAAAGGATATTCTGGGATCTGCCGGCTGTATGATGGGAGAGGACGGATTCTATGAGAGGAACGGGGAGAGAGTCGGGTTTGTGATTAGCGTAGGCGCGGGCGATCAGGTCAGAGTGGATATCGCACAGGCCGCCGCACAGCAGCTGCGGGAAGTGGGGATTGACTGCTCGGTGGAGATTCCGGTGCAGGTGGACTGGGCCGGACAGATGGCCTATCTGATCGGCTGGGGCAGCCCGTTTGACGCGGACGACCATACCTATAAGGTCTTCGGTACGGATAAGGGGGCGAACTACAGCGGTTATTCCAACGCGGAAGTTGACCGGTATCTGCATGAGGCCCGGCAGTCCGACGATTCGGCAGTCCGTGCGGCGGCGTACGACCGGTTTCAGACTGCGCTGGCGGCGGATCCGGCTTTTGCCTTCATCTGCTATGTGGATGCCAATTACGTGGCGGACAGCGCGATCGAGGGCATTTGCGCCGATACGGTCATGGGGCATCACGGCGTGGGGATTTTCTGGAATGTGGCCGAGTGGACTTTCCACTGAGGCGGCCTGGTCAGAGCATGGAAAAATGCTTCGACTTTACGAAACCTGGAGGCGGATCCCGCAACGGAGGAGAAATGACAGAGTTATTGGAAGTAAAAAATCTGTCCGTCAGCTTTGAGACGGATCGGGGAGAAGTACAGGCCGTGCGGGATGTGAGCTTCACGCTGCGTCCCGGGGAGACGCTGGCCATAGTGGGAGAGTCGGGATGCGGGAAAAGCGCGCTGTGTAAAAGTATCATGAAACTCTTGCCCGCCTCCGCCCGGATCAAGTCCGGCAGCATATATGTCAACGGTGTGGAGATCAGCGGTTATCGGGAGCGGGAGATGCAAAAGCTTAGGGGAAAACTGTTTTCCATGGTGCTGCAGGATCCGCTGACTGCCCTGAACCCGACCATGTCCGTAGGCGCGCAGATCGCGGAGGCGGTCCGGGTACATCAGCCGAAGATTTCGCGGGAAGCCGTGCATGACCGGGTGCTGGAGTTGATGAGACTGGTGGAGATCGACCGGGCGCAGGAGCGGATGAACCTGTATCCGTACAGCTTTTCCGGCGGTATGCGGCAGCGTTGCGTGCTGGCAATCGCGCTGGCCGGCAGTCCGGCGATCCTGTTTGCGGATGAACCCACGACGGCGCTGGACGTGACGATTCAGGCGCAGATCCTTAAACTTTTACGTGATCTTCAGCGGGAGCTGGGGATGGCCTCGGTTCTGGTGACACACGATCTTGGGGTGGCGGCGCAGGCCGCGGACCGTGTGGCCGTCATGTACGCCGGGAAGATCGTGGAGACGGGCACTGCGGAAGAAATCTTTCGCGACCCGCGGCATCCCTATACCTGGGGACTTATGCAGGCGCTGCCGTCATTTTCGAAGGACCGGGAGACGCTTGATGCCATTCCGGGGATGCCGCCTGCGCTGATCGATCCGCCGAAGGGGGATGCCTTTGCCTGCCGTAATCCTTATGCGCTGGCCATCGACTATGAAGAGGAGCCGCCGATGTTCCGCGTCAGCGACACCCACTATGCGGCGACGTGGCTGCTGGACGAACGAGCGCCGAAGATCACACCGCCGATTGCTTTGCCGGTATACATTTTTCCGCAAAAAGGAGCGCCCGGCGTTCAGAAACCGGCTGAAGAGCAGGGCGGGAATGAGGACCGGAACGAGGGAGAAGAACTGCATGCGGACGCGGGCCGTGAAACATCGGACGAGATCCTGCTGGATGTACAGCACCTTACGCATACGTTTTCGCCGGATAAGAAAAGAGCTGTCACGGCGGGTG
>OFGF01001487.1_pt1 | contig 14534 bp, 13 predicted proteins | sample 1521711 | NCBI WGS metagenome assembly OFGF01 (sample SAMEA3504092, study PRJEB24116) | mouse gut metagenome | biome: mouse gut; feature: mouse-associated habitat; material: faeces | place: Denmark | collected 2011 | reverse complement strand
TCTTGAAAAAGAGGACATACAGGCACAGATAAACGCCTGCCGGGATGCAGAAAAAAAGACCCTGGAAAAAACCGCCCAAAGGGAACAGCAGGAACTGTGGAAATTAAAAAAAGAAATAGAAGTTCTGGAAAATCACATCCCCAATGCCATGACCGGAAATTACCCCCTGTCACTGGAAGAACTTACCCTGTTAATCAACAGGCGGAAAAAGCAACTGGAAAAACAGGAGGAAATTATCCTCCAGAAAGAGGCACTTTTAAAACGTGCCGATACCTTCCCTTTGCCCGGGCAGGAACCGGACAGTGCGCTTCCCACCTGGCAGAGGGTGTTCCAAAACACTGATATCCACACCAAACGGGTTCTGGCCATGAAACTGATAGACCAAATCCACATCAAAAAGGGGGAGCTTCTGGTACGTTTTACAGTCCATCCTGGCTGACTTGGAATTCCTGGCCAATACTTTGCAGATACTCCTTGCCTGTGAACAGGCAGCGCTTCCGGGGTACCGGAGCCGGGGCTACAGTTTCGATATCACCAACAGCACCGCCTATGACCAATACTTTGTGTACGGACGTCCCATATATGAATCCATCAGCCGGGCCGTGGATGAAATCTTTAACCAGTATGTCCGCAGGCAAGGGCAGAAAGCCCCTTATTTTACCTCCTTCTGCAATGGGACTACCGCCACCTGCCAGGGACTTTCCCAATGGGGAACCGTCACCCTTGCCAACCAGGGGCTTTCCCCTTTGCAAATCCTGCGCTCTTATTATCCCAAGGATATTGAAATCGCCGAGACCAACATTATCACCGGGTCAATCTCCTCCTATCCCGGGACTCCCCTGAAAACAGGAAGCACCGGGCTTGATGTAGAGACCATCCAGGCCTATCTAAACCGGATACGGCGTAATTATCCCGCTATCCCTGCCATCACCGATGAACCGGGCGTCTTCCGGGAGAGCACCAAAGCCGCGGTAACGAAATTCCAGAACGTCTTTAACCTTGCCCCTGATGGCATTGTAGGCAAAGCTACCTGGTATAAAATTTCAAGCCTTTATACAGCCGTAGCAAGGCTTGCAGAGCTGGACAGCGAGGGAAATACCCTGGGAATAGGGACCGTCCCCCCTTCCGCCGTACTGCGCCAGGGAGCCCGGGGACAGGATGTGACCACCCTGCAGTATCTTTTAGATGTCATCTCCGAATATTACCCCGGTGTACCTGCCACTGCCCAGGACGGGATTTTCGGCAGCGGAACCCGCCAGGCGGTGGTAGCTTTCCAGCAGGCCATGGGGATTGCGCCGGATGGGATTGTGGGAGCCATGACCTGGAAAAAGCTGTATGATGTCTATCAGGGAATCGGCCAGAATGTGCCTTCTCCGGGGCCGGAACCGGGAATCGGGGAATATATTGTGCAGGCAGGGGACAGTCTGTGGCTGATCGCGCTGCGGTATAATACCACTGTGGAGGCGCTGAAGCGGCTGAACGGACTGACCGGCGACCTGATTCAGGTGGGGCAGGTGCTGAAAATTCCTGCACCCCAGACAGGAGGATATTTTGAGTACACGGTCAGGGCGGGGGATACCCTGTGGCTGCTGTCCAGAAGGTTTGACACTACGGTGGATGCCATTAAGAACCTGAACGGTCTTTCCGGGGATATGCTGAGCATAGGACAGGTGCTCCGGATTCCTGAGCGCTGAGGAAAGAAGCGGGACTGCCGGAAAGCAATGATCAAACACGTTCCGGAAGAAACGGTGTTTTACTTGCCGGGAAGGGAAAGCGGGACTGCCTTGTTCCATGAAGGCGGTCCCGCAGTGTATTTTACTGACTGATTTTCAGTGGATATAACTTTTCAAAAGGGAAGATGGTTCGTTTTCCGCTTTTGCCTTATATCTCAATGGTATAGGAGGCGTTCCACACCTGGCCGGGGTCAATCTGATTCCCCCATTCCCTCTCTTCCAGTGTTCCCGTGAAATTTTCATTGTCACATCTGCCATACCAGGGCTCAATGCACACAAAAGGGGCCTGTTTTCCCGGCGGTGACCATATGCCGAACAAGGGGGCGTCCATGGTAACCGTCAGATAACGCATGCCATCCTTACCGCATAGGGCGGCGGTGTCTGTCTGATTTCCCTCAATTACCAGGGCATCCCTGTCAAAAAGATGTTCTGTCAAAGCCAGTTTTCCGTTTTCAAGGATATATTCGTCCACAGCGTCCAGGGCAAGGCCATTCTCACTGATTCTGGTGCTGGTGACTTTGTCCGTGCTGCCGAAATCCAGGAAACAGTCTGTCTGCCCGGCGCCGCCTTCCAGGGGACAGTTGAAGGCAGGGTGTCCGCCGATGGAGAAAAACAGGGTTTCTTCTCCGGGATTTTCCACCTGCCAAAGTACGGTAACTTTTGTGTGCTCTATCCTGTAACCCAGTTTCAGGGTAAATTTATAGGGATACTTTTCCAGGGTTTCTTTATTGGAAGAAAGCACAAACCAAAGTTCGCTTTCGTTCTGGGAGAGCAGGGTAAATTCCATATCTCTTGCAAAACCATGCTGGGTCATTTGATAGGTTCTGCCCTTGGTCCGGTATTCCCTGTTTTTCACCCCTCCCACAAAGGGGAACAGAACAGGTGAGGTTCTGCCCCAGTATTTTGCATCCGCGCACCACATATATTCGGTTCCGCTGTCCAGCTTTTTCAATGATTTCAGCTCTGCCCCACGGCTCTCCACCGCAATGGAAATCACATCATTGTGCAATTGATAAATAGCCATGATACCCTCCTTTTCCAGATGAAACATCTTGTCTGTATTAAAACTATCATATGCCATTTGCGTCTGCCCTGTCAAGGACTTCGTAAAAGCTCTGGGTTTTGTTTTCGTTGAAAAAACAGTTGACAAACAACTGATTATGCTGTATATATAACATATAAACAGTTTAGGGGGTGATGTGGATTTGAAATTACTGCAAAATTCCGGAGTGCCCATTTATCAGCAGATCGCCGAACAGATAAAGGCAGACATTCTGGAGGGCAGATTAAAGGAGGGAGAATATCTGCCATCCATACGGGGACTGGCGAAAGATCTGAAGATCAGTGTCATCACTACCATGAAGGCATACGAACAGCTGGAGGCAGAGGGGCTTGTGACGGCATCCCAGGGAAAAGGCTTTTACGTGAATGCCCAGGACAGCCAGATGCTTTGGGAACAGCATCTTCGGAAGGTGGAGGAATCTCTGATGGAAGCAATCCGTTCGGCAAGAATAGCGGGCATGACTGCGGAGGAGCTGCAGGGAACCTTAAAAACATTGCTGGATATGGAAGATATACAGGATGCCGGGAAATCATAAAGGTGTGGGATACGGAACAGAAGGGGCGCGGAAAACAGCGCAGAAATGGAGTAAAAAATGCAAGAAAGACAGATAGACAGCCGTGAGAACAGAACAGACCAAACGGAATGCAAAACAAAAACGGGATGCGAAAATGTGATAGAGATCAGAGATCTCAGGAAGCGCTATAAGGGCTTTGTGCTGTCCGTGCCCCGGCTGGGAATCCCCAAAGGGTTTGCCACCGCGCTGATCGGGGAAAACGGGGCGGGTAAGACCACGCTGCTCAATCTTCTCACCGGAATCCGGCTGGACTTTGAGGGGGAAGTGAATTATTTTGGACGCCGGAAAAATGGACTGGATGAGGGTGTGCAGGAAAGAATAGGATATACCGGACCGGGGAGTTATTTTCTTCCCCACTGGACCATAGGTCAGGTGGAAGAGGTCAGCGAACTGCTGTTTGATCATTTTGACAAGAAAAGGTTCCGGGATATCTGCAGGGAACTGGGAATCCATAGGAGTCTCACCGGGGATGTGAAGAAATTGTCCGATGGAACCAGAATGAAACTGATGCTGGCGACTGTCCTGGCCCGGGACACGGAATGTCTGATTCTGGACGAGCCGGCATCCCCGCTGGATCCGCTGATGCGGGATAAACTCTGTGACATGATGAGGGAATACCTGGAGCGCGGGGCGGGTGAGCATTCCGTATTTTTTTCCACCCACAACATTGCGGATATGGAAAATGTGACGGATTATGCCATTATCCTGGAGCATGGAAATGTGGTGGAAGAAGGATTTGTGGAAGACTTAAAGGAAAAATATATCCTGGTGAAGGGGGAAGCGGCAGATACGCAGCGGGCAAGGGAGATTCTTTACTCCATGAACAGAAGCAGTTACGGGTTTGAGGGAATCTGTCTGGCGCAGGATCTGGACCGGCTGGCGGGAATGGATGTAACAACGGAAATTCCCACCTTATCCCAGATCAGCGTGGCGGTGATGAAAGCGAATACAAAGCTGAAGGTATCATAATGACACTGCTGTCATAAAAAGGACGGAAGACTGTCTGAAAGCAGGTCTGCCGGGATGGGAAAGGTGTTATGGAAATGAAAAGAAAGATAAAGGCTTATCTGGTATTTACCTCCCTTGTATACAGAATTGTGGTGTATTTGCTGGTGCCTGCCAGTCTGGCTGCAATTGCGTTCTGCACAGGGAGTAAGCTTGCGGAGGCGGGAATTGTGATTGCAGCCTTATTGCTGACCCTGGCAGAGATACTCGCCGACAACTGGCTATTCGGGGGGATTCAGACAAAAGATGTGGCAAAGCTGGACTATCTTCGGACTTCCGGCCGGGGAATGCAGTTCATGCGGGATGCCCTGGCGCTGGATCTGCTCAGGAGAATGCTGACTGCCATAGGAACCATGGCCGCCTGCTACCTGGTCATACAGATCCCGGGAGGCGCACGGCCCCGGGGGGACGGCATGGGCAGGGGAACCGTGCTGGAGGCATGGATGGGGGAAGGGCTGCGCAGCGTCCAGGTTCTGCTGTATTTTGCGTTTCTTTCCTATTTTATATCGGTTCTGGGCACTCTGATTACCAGGTTCGGAAGTATGCTGTGGATGAACATGGTGACAGGATATGGGGCCGTGGTTCTGATGGCCGTGGTGATGTATGCATTGGGGCTGCCGGAATCTGTACTTGGAACCGGAATGATTTTTCTGGGGCTTGACATCATTGTCAGTGTTCTGACGGTAAATACGGCCATGCGGAAAGTGGAGGGATCATACTGTGAAAAATAAATTTTTCACAGGCAAATTTGTGCTTACGCCCAAATTCGTGTACTGAGCAAAAATGGAGGATTATGTATGATAAGTAATTGGAAACTGGGAATGAAAATCCTGCGCTATTCTTACGGTATTAAGACGAATCTGTTTGTGGCAGCAGCGCTGCTGGGGATGAATGTGTTATATATTTTTCCCAATATCACAACGTACAAGGGGATTCTGTCGGGATGCATGCTGATGAGTGTGGGATTGCTGCCCACGCAGATGCTTTATTCCCTGAGCGCATCCAATATGGTGCAGGCATCTCCCTGCAAAAAGAGGATGCAGACTTCTGTGCCGGCAGCTGTCACTTTCGGCAGTATGGCGCTGATGTATTTGGTGGCCGTTCTGGAAAGGGGGATTATAGTGCTGGTCCGTCCGGACTCCATGGGCTGGGGGGCAGGCAGCCTCCTGATTCAGGCGGCGCTGATGATGACAGTGATGCTTTATATGGGAATTGCCTATAAATATTTTGGGGCGGCCACGCTGTGTTTCATCCCGGCCCTGATGCTGTTACTGACCCGGATAAGAGTGAATTCCATCTATGAATGGAATTTATTACGGCATGGCTGGTTCTCATTCGGGATGGCAATTATTTTGGGGCTGGCTGCCCTGGCGGCGGGAGCGCTGCTGCAGTATTTTCTTACGCTCCTGCTCTACAGGGTGCCCTTGTCGAAGGCGGCCCAGGTGGCTCCGCTGCGCAGGGAGCTGCTATGAAGGGCGGAAATTTTTCATGCGGCAGTTGTCAGGAAGACTTCTGCCGCACGGCAGGGGGATGTGGTCATTTCTTTGTTTTTGCCAGGATTTTACGGACGGTTCTGACACTGAAAATGATCAGCAGGACCAGCAGTGTTATGACCAGAATAAAAAGGCCTGCAATGATCAGGGCAAACTTGTTGGGGTTTTTGACCAGGTCCAGGAAAGAGGTACTGTCTTCCACAATTTTGCGTCCCTGGGTTTCGGCATAATACCGGGGAATATTGGAAATGCCATCTCCATCCGTATCTTCCATGGAGTCCAGATAGCCTGCGATGGCGGCCCAGGCCTTTAATTCCCGGCCGTTGTCCGTGATAATGGCATCCTCAATATTTTCGATGGGGGTGCCGTCGGCGAATTTGGGCTGTACGGACAAGAGCCCGTAAGACACATCCGTCACGGCGCCCAGCATTTGCCCGCTGTAAAGATCGCAGACGATGCGGTAGAGCCTGTCGTCTTCCAGTTCCCTGCGGGTGCCTTCGCTGTCAGTGAGCCAGGCATCGGTGACTTTGTTCAGAATCAGCCGGCCCGGGTGGAAGGAGAAACGGAAGCCGCTCAAATACAGGCGGGCAGAGGGCATAAAGTCGGATACGGAGGCATCAATCTCAGCCCCGGTTTTCAGCTCTTCTCCGGTCAGGTACATGCTGATCAGCGGATATCCGGGGATTCCGTCGGCTCCGATTCCCAGGGAGTAGGCGTTGAAAACATCTTCCACGGTAATGTCACCCGTGACGAAGGTGTCACGTACACAGCCGGAGGGCACAATGGCTACATCCACGGGATGCGTGTCGGCGTCATCGGCCTGGCCGGCCGCATATGCAAAGGCATCTGCCAGCAGATTTCCGAGATTGTGTTCTGTATGGGTGTAATACAGATCGTCCGATGTGGCAAATGTAACATCGTTTTGTGCCAGCACCTGCCGGCTTGTGTACCCGAACTGCGCCAGATAGGTGGAGTCCACCTTTTCCATGAGGCTGTCTATTTTGGACTGTGTGTCAGGGTCGGCCGGAATATCTTCCGTGATGGGAATCAGGCTGTAGTCATCCGGCGCCCAGCGGCCCTGTGCGGTCCGGCACATGGAGAGAGCCCCCAGATTTCTTCCGTATGAACCGCAGGACACGATATAAGTATCGCCGTGCCGGACCGGTTCGGCCAGGGTCGTGTGCGTGTGGCCGCTGATAATCAGGTCCAGCTGCGGTACCGCCTTTGCCAGAATTTCATCCTCCGATTTGCCAGGGTCAGGGTCGGTTCCGCTGTGGGAAACGCATACAATCATGTCCACATCCTCGTTTTCGCGGATTTTTGCCACGGTATCCGCGGCAGCCTCCGAGATATCCCTGAATTTCAGCACGCAGGTGGGGGCGCATTCCAGGGAATCCTCCCCGAAGACACCCAGCACCGCAATTTTCACATCTCCTTTCGTGAGTACCACATAATCTTTTACGCCATAGGCGGTAAAAGCATCTTTCAGCAGCTGCTGGTCAGGAGTTAGGCCTTCGGCTTCCATGGTTTCCCAGTCGATATTACAAATGGTAATGGCAGGAACGGGATCCCCGCTGCCGGAGGCGGCGCCCAGTGCGCCTGCAAGTCCCGAAGAGCGGTAGTCAAACTCATGATTGCCGAAGGTGGTGGCTTCGCATCCGAGAAGGCCCAGCATCCGCAGTTCGGGTGCGTCCGTGTGGAAAATGGTCTGTACCAGAGTGCCCATGGAGAAGTCACCCGCGTCCAGAACAAGGGTATCCGGATTTTTTTCTTTGGCCTGATCGATGAGGGTTTTGATCTGGGGGAACCCTCCCAGAGTCACGTCCCGGCCATCTTCCCTGGTGAGGAAACTGTTCAGATGGGAATGGGTATCGTGCAGGAAAAGAATATCTACCTGACTGCCGGTCTTGTCCGGCGCTGCCTCTGCCATACATGTGAGGGGCAGGGTGAGAAACAGAATACAGCATAAAAGCAAGAGGGTTGAAGCATGTTTTTTCATAAAGGATTCTCCTGGTAAAATAAAGTTATATGTTATGATGTTCTGGCTTATGGGACAAGTGCGGAGAGGACAGATCTCAGATATCTTCTCTGATACCAGAATACATTTTATACAGGAAAGCGTCAAGACAAACTTTGATTCTGAAAAAAGTAAAAGAAGAAAAATGAGAAAAACACAAAATATAGTAAAATATATTATGGAATAACGAACATGCGGAAAGAAATAAGAAGAATTTTATTAAAAATTTAATGTTTCTTTTTCTGCCGCATGTTATAATGTACTTCATAAAGGGAAGTACCTGCCTGCAAGGGTGAAGTCTGCAGACTAGCGGGGAGCAGGGATGTTCCTGTCGGGGGCATATGTTTTGTTTTTGCAGGAGAGTTGTTTTGCCAGGCAAAAGTGTCAGGAAAGGAATATATCATTCTGAATGGATAATCAAAACGGTAATGAAATGGAGCAAATCCAGCGGGGACTGGAGGAGTTTCTGGAGAAAGAAATGGATATGACCGGGAAACCGGGAGCAGCTTTATCGGAAAACCGGGGGAGACATGGCCGGGAGGAGGAACTGGATATAATAGGAGGTTCCGGCCGTTTCGGACAGCCGGAGGATGAAGGTTACGAGCCGCCGCGCCGGAGACCGGTGCGTGGAGAAGGATACGGCGAAGCAGAAGAGGACTACCAGGCGCCGCGCCGGAGACCGGTGCGTGGGGAAGGATACGGCGAAGGGGAAGAGGACTACCAGGCGCCGCGCCGGAGACTGGTGCGTGGGGAAGGATACGGCGAAAGAGAAGAGGACTACGAACCGCCGAGGCGCAGACCGGGACGTGGGGAAGGATACGGCGAAGGGGAAGAGGATTACGAACCACCGCGCCGGGGACCGGGACGGGCAGAAGGGTACGAAGAGAGGGAAGAAGAGGATGGCGGGGAGCCTCCGAAACGGAAGAAACGGCATCAGGAGGAGCCTCAGATGGCAAAGAAGAAAACCAAAACGCAGAATACGCCAAAACCCCGGAAGAAACGGAAAAAGAAACACCGCCTGCTGAAATTCCTGATTGCAGTGGGAGTTATTTTCGCACTGCTGGGATTTGGGCTGCATCTGCTGGTGGGGGCAGTGTACAGCAAGATGGACTACAAGGAGATTGCTTCCCTGGCGGGGACACCCATGCAGGAAGACGGAGTGGTGAATATCCTGCTCATCGGCAATGACTCCCGGGAAAATGGTGAGGATGGCCGTTCCGACGCCATGATTTTACTCTCTATCAGCAGCAGGACGAAGAAAATCTATATGACATCCCTGCTGCGTGACATGTATGTGGAGATACCGGGGCATGATGGAAACCGCCTGAATGCGGCATATTCTTTCGGGGGTGCGGAACTTCTGATGGAAACCATCGAGAAGAACTTTGACATATCCGTGAACCGTTATGTGCTGGTGAATTTTGAAGCCTTTGCGGGACTGGTGGACGCGGTCGGGGGAATTGAGCTGGAACTGACGGGCGAGGAGATGGAGTATGTCAACGGCTATCTGGTGGAATATAATATACTCACCGGCAGGCCCCAGGGAACGGATAACATGGATATATTACCCGAGGGCGGACTGGTGCATTTAAACGGCCCCCAGGCCCTGGCTTACAGCAGGAACCGCTACCTGGGAACGGATTTCGGCAGGACGGACAGACAGAGAAAGGTTCTGACGGCGGTGATCAAGAAGCTGCCCTCAGCCCTGCTGGGCAATGCGGGAGGACTTATGGAGGGGCTTCTGCCCAATCTGACCACGAATCTGACCCAGAATGAATGCTTTCGGCTGAGCCTGATGGCAGGGAAAATGCTCACCTATGATATTGTGTCGGACAGCATTCCGCAGCCTGGGACATACAGGGATGTCACCATACGGAAAATGGCGGTTCTGGAGGTGGATTTTCAGGAAAATATCAGATATCTGAAAGAAAAGCTGTATGGCGAATAGTCGGACAGAAAGGCAGGGAGCAGGAAAAGGAGGAGCGTATGGACTTTATATTTTTCTTATTTGTGGCGGTGCTGTGCGGGAATGCGGCGGTAAAGATATTCAGCAGCCAGGAACGGAATACAGTGTTCAATAAAAGGCCCATAGAAGTTGTGGATGTGAAGAAGTACAATAAATTCTGCGGCATTCTGGTGGTGGTGTTCGGTATCGTGGCAGAAATCACCTTGTTTCTGGCAAGCGTCCTGGGAGGCCTCATCGGCAGTCTGCTCACGCTGGGGCTGGCGCTGGAAGCAGTGGCGGTGGTAATCATTTATAATAAAGTAGAATTTAAAATGCTGAAAAAAAGGTGACAGGAAAATTGGTATGATAAGAAAAACGGGCACATTTGCCTTGCTGCTGGCCGGTCTGCTGCTGGCTTCCTGCGGGAACAACGCCGGAACCATGGCGTCCGCAGTGGAAGTATCCGCTGTTGAGGTCAGGGCAGAAGCTGCGGAAACCGATGATAAAGACCCAGCAGGGGGAACGGATGATGTATCCGGGCAGGACAGTGCCGGTTCCCGGGCCCAGGCAGGGGAGTCCGGCGGGAAAACGGATAGCGGGGATTTCCGGGAGACGGCTTCCGGTGCGGGAGAGGAGAACGGGGATCCTGAGGAAGACGGGTCCGGTGCGGGAGAGGAGAACGGGGATTCTGAGGAAGACGGCTCCGGCACGGAAGAGAATGATCCGGGAGACATGAACGGCCGGGAGGAGGGAGAAGTCAGGATTACGGTTTCTGCCGCCGGTGACGTGACAATGGGGAATTATCTGGGACAGGGATATGAGGTTTCTTTCCGGCAGACCTATGACCAGGGGGTGGGAGACGAATATTTCTTTGAAAATGTGGTGGATATTTTCCGGGAAGATGACCTGACTCTGGTAAATCTGGAGGGCCCATTGACTCTGTCGCAGGATTACAGAGAAGGTCAGACTTACTGTATCTCCGGTGATCCGCAGTACGTAAATATCCTGACGGCAGGCAGTGTGGAAGCGGTGGGTATGGCCAATAATCACCGGCTTGACTATAAGGAGCAGGGCAGCGCGGATACGGTTGCGGCGCTGAAAGAGGCAGGAATTCTGTATGCCTATGACGACAAATACTGTATGTATGAAGTCAGGGGCATTCAGGTGGGCATTGTGTCGGTCAATGAGGTAGAGCAGGGATATGGTGTGGAAAAGTTTCTGCAGGAGGGAATTGCCGGACTGCGGGAGGAGGGGGCGGATTTGGTCCTTGCATCCTGCCACTGGGGAATTGAAAGGGAGTACTATCCGGAGGACTATCAGAAGAGCCTGGGCAGAAAATGTATCGAATGGGGCGCGGATCTGGTGATAGGGCATCATCCCCATGTGCTCCAGGGGGTGGAAGAGTATCAGGGAAAATATATTGTTTACAGTCTGGGCAATTTCTGTTTCGGGGCAAACAGAAATCCCCAGGATAAGGATTGTATGATTTTCCAGCAGACTTTTACTTTTTTGGATGGAGAAAAGCAGGAAGACAGGGAAATCCGTGTGATTCCCTGCTCGGTCAGCTCCGTTTCGGCCAGGAATGATTACAGGCCAACTCCTGCGGAAGGCGGGGAGGCCCAGCGGATAATCGGCAGAATCAATGAATACAGCAGAGACTTTGGCCTGGAGTTTGACCAGGAAGGATATCTGAAAAAACAAGAGTCGGGGAATTGATTAAATTTGTAGAGCAGAAAAAGAGAAAAAACAGCGCGGAAAAGGAGAAAAAATGGAAAAAAGAAAAATGGAAAAACTGGGAATCGAGACATCCCTTCTGGGGTTTGGCTGCATGAGATTTCCGGTGACTGCAGAGGGAAAAATTGACGGGGCCGAGGCCGAAAAGATGCTGGACAAGGCTATTGCGGCAGGGGTAAACTACATTGACACCGCGTATCCTTATCACGGCGGAGAGAGCGAACCTTTTGTGGGGAAGGCCCTGAAAAAGTATGACAGGGGTTCCTTTTACCTTGCCACGAAACTGCCCTGCTGGAATGTGGAGACAAGGGAAGATGTAGAGAGAATTTTTCAGGAGCAGTTGTCCAGGCTTCAGACAGATTACATAGATTTTTACCTGATGCATGCGCTTGACCAGGCAAAATTTGACAAGATGTGCGAACTGGGCTGTATTGAGATACTGGAGAAGTACAAGGAAGAGGGAAAGATCAGATATCTGGGATTTTCCTTCCATGACAGTTATGAAGCGTTTGAGAAAATACTGTGCTACCGGGACTGGGATTTCTGTCAGATCCAGCTGAATTACATGGACACGGACACCCAGGCGGGGTTAAAGGGATACCGGCTGACAGAAGAAAGACAAGTGCCCCTGGTTATCATGGAGCCTGTGAAGGGCGGTTCCCTGGCTGCTTTTGCGGAGGACATCACGGGTAAATTCCGGGCGCTGGATGCGGAAGCGTCCATTGCTTCTTATGCGCTGCGCTGGGTGGGAAGCCTGCCGAATGTAAAAGTGATTCTGAGCGGAATGTCCACCATGGAACAGGTGGAAGATAATCTGAAAACATTTGCCGATTTCAGGCCTCTTTCCGAGGCGGAGGACGGAACTGTCCGGGAAATTGTGGCATTGATCAAAAGCCGGGTGCAAAACGGCTGTACGGGCTGCAGCTACTGTATGCCCTGCCCTGCGGGGGTTGACATTCCGGGCAATTTCAGGGTGTGGAATACCTATCATATGTATCAGAATTATAATATGGTCAAGGGCAGCTGGGAGAAGAACCTGGGGGATGAAAAGCAGGCGAAAAACTGTGTGAAATGCGGTAAGTGCGAGGGCGTCTGTCCCCAGAAACTGCAGATCAGGGAAAACCTGGAGAGAGTGCAGGCAGACCTGGACAAGAAAGAATTTGTATTTTAAGGTTTCGTAGTAAAGTAAAGTGGGAGGCTGGTACTTGCGTGGAGAAGGCATTTAAGCTTGACTTTGAAAATGACAGAGTCGGAAGTCTGTACGTGAACTGCTGCGGCTGTTCCCGGACGGAAAGTCTTCATAGTTTCGGACCTGCCTCCAAACCCCATTATCTGATTCATTATGTGCTCAGCGGCAGGGGAATTTTCCGGTTTCACAATAAAGAATACAGGCTGGAAGCAGGGTACGGGTTTTTGATACAGCCCAATGAACTGGCTTTTTACCAGGCTGACAAGGAGGAACCCTGGAGTTACCTCTGGGTGGGCTTTGGCGGCAGCCGTGCAGGGGAATATCTGGATGCCATGGGATTATCCGCAAGGCATCCCATTTTTTCCTGCAGCAGGGACCAGGAGCTCTATTCCATTGTCAGGGATATGATGGAACACAATACTTACGGAGTGGCGGACGATCTGCGCAGAAACGGACAGCTGGGAGTATTTTTGTCTGTCCTTGCCGAAAGTGCGGGAGTGGTGGCGCGGGATGAGGAAGATAAGGGAAATCAATATGTGAAGAAAGCGGTGTCTTTTATCCAGAGTAATTATTGCAATCCCATCAAAGTCACGGATGTGGCAGACTACGTATGTATCAACAGAAGTTATCTCTATACCCTTTTTCAGAATTACCTGGGGATGTCTCCCCAGCAGTTTCTTACCACCTTCCGCATCACCAAGGCCAGGGAGCTGCTGGATTCCACTTCTTATCCCATAGAGAGTATTGCCCTGTCCTGCGGATACAATGACGCGCTGGTATTTGCGAAGGCATTTCACGCCATGAAGGGAATGTCGCCGTCCCAGTACCGAAAACAAAGCCATCGGGAAAACTCCAAAGAACAGCTGGAGGAGGTGGAGCATCTCATCACACAGCTTCTGATCCGATTCTACCTGCGTCACATAATAATCGCCGGTTGTCACGTCCGCGATGGAAAGCCCGTAATAGCCGTTTAAATAAACAATCGACATGATGTAATTGTTTTTGGACTCATCCAGCGCCTGCATATTTGTATTCGTCCCTGGCGTTACGATGCGGATCACTTCACGATGGACGATCCCCCTTGCATGCTTTGGATCTTCGACCTGTTCACAGATGGCGACTTTATATCCTTTTTCTACGAGCTTGTTCAGGTAACCTTCTACCGAATGATAAGGCACGCCGCACATCGGCGCCCGTTCTTCCAGACCGCAGTTTTTACCTGTCAGCGTCAGCTCCAGTTCTTTGGACGCTTTGACTGCATCGTCATAAAACATTTCGTAAAAATCGCCCAGTCGATAAAATAAAATGCAGTCCTTGTAATCTTCCTTGATCTCCAGATACTGCCGCATCATCGGCGTTGCTTCTGTTTTGATTTCTGCCATCGGTTTGAAACCTCACTATCTTTCATTAATTTATCCTTTGCGTTGGTATGTTCAGCGTTCAAAGCCGTTAAAATACCGGCGTCGAGGCGAAGAACAATCGCGGTTTGTTGTCTGGTCTGCTGACAATAAACGTATTATAGTATAAGTGGAATAAAAAAACAATCGGAAATCTTGCAACTTGTGAAAAGATTGCTTATACTGTTACCTAAATAACATGCAATGATTTTAGCGCGTGTCTGAAAGGAGTTATCATTATGTTTTCATTTCAATATTATACGCCTACCAGCGTGATTTTCGGCAGACATACCGAAGGCAGGGTCGGCGAACTCGTGCAAAAGACCGGCTGTAAGAAGGTTCTGATTCATTACGGCAGCGGCAGTGTGATTCGTTCCGGTTTGC
>OFGF01001484.1_pt1 | contig 14563 bp, 19 predicted proteins | sample 1521711 | NCBI WGS metagenome assembly OFGF01 (sample SAMEA3504092, study PRJEB24116) | mouse gut metagenome | biome: mouse gut; feature: mouse-associated habitat; material: faeces | place: Denmark | collected 2011 | reverse complement strand
AGCTGGATGGGCATGAACCCACCGCTCTGCAGCAGATACAGAACCCGCATATTCTTGCAGGCCTTGCCTTTTCCGTTGGGGCCGGAGCCGAAGATGTTGTACCCGCAGCTGGCGCACAGGCCGCCGGGGCAGCCAACGCCCAGCTTACCGTCGTCCGACTGGCACTGGGGCGGGGTGTTGTCATCGTACTCGCTCCCCTCGGGCCAGTAGACGTTGGCGTTGTGGCTGTGGAGGATGACCCCCTCCAGGGTCTGCACATACTCCGGGTTGTCCGGGTTGTCGCCGGGCATCTCGAAGACCAGCATCCCGCTGCCGGGGATCTTGACCCGCTGGAAGCCCAGATTCAGGCCGTCCATATCCTCCGCCAACTCCTCCTGAGAGAAACCGTCGCCAGCCACCATATCAGGCAGCAGGAAAGGGGTGCGCTCCGCCAAAGTCGTGTTATTCTGGTTGCTCATGTAGAAATTCCTCCTATAAAAATATTTTGCAGGGCCGTCAGGCGGCCATACTGCTAACCTGGTTGATACGTCGGAAAATCTCCGGGTTCATGGTCATGACCGTGTAGCCGATGCTCTCCAGCTGAGAGGCGCGGTCATAGTTCTCTACGTCCTGGCTGTACCGGGTGACGGCGTTCGCCAAACCGTAGACGGTGTAGTCGGCGTCCTCAATCAGACGCTGGAGTACGCCGCCGCTCTCCGCCTCCGTAATGCCGAAACTGGAACTCGCCAGCTTGACCACACCGGGGATGTCGGCGGTGTTCAGCCGCAGATGGGTGCTCTCCCGCATCTTCCCCAGCACCTGGGCAAAGCGTGCCTCATCCACCGCCGCCCGCACTGTGTCCCGAATCTTCAGGACAAAAGCCTGATCGTCGGCAGCCAGCGTCTCTTTGGAGTAGAGGAAGAAGTTCTTATCTGTGGTGTTGACGCGGCCGATATGGGTCCGACGCGTCCTGGCCTCGTTGACCACCATGCCGTTCTTGCACACCAGTCGGAAAACCAGCGGCTGGATGCTCACAGCGCCCAACCCGGTCTCGCTGTTGGAGATCACCACGCCGGCCTGCACAATGTCGCCGGGAGTCACCTCAGCGGTGAGCCGGGGATTGACTACCTTGATATACATATAGTCCTCAGTCAACTCACAGCTCTCATAGTAAGCACCCGGCATCTCCTCGATGATGGGGAGGGTGATGTTGGCGATGTCCAGGTTGTCGATGCGGCGGTAGCGGTCGCTGAGAAACGCCCTAGCCCGCCCGTCGATGGTACGGAGCAGACGGTACTCGGAAGCGCGGCTCAGCCAACTGTTGACGTTATCCGCCAGCAGTCCCACATTCTCCGTGAGCATCTTGTCATAGTATTTCTGGGGGATGCCCAGATAGGTGCCGAGCTGCCGGTGGGCCGTCTGCTGGATGTCCAGCGGCTCGACCCGGTCGATACCCGTGTTGTCCAGAAGCCGCAGCATCGGAGCCCCGCCGCCAGCCTCCATGAGGATGTTGGCGGTGTTCACCGAGTAGTCCTGCTTGGCCTCGCTCTGACGCAGGATCTCCCGCGCCATCTCCTGAATGGTTCGTCCTGCTTTCACATTTGTCCTCCTTTTTTACCAGGCAACGATGATGCCATTGTCTTGGGTGGTGGCGGCAAGGCCGTTCTGCTCCAATACCTTTACCAGACCCGGCCAGTAGACACGCTCGGGGAAGCTGGTGAAAGCTCCCTGCGAGGTCTCTGTGCCGCCGTCCGTGGACTGTGTGCAGATCGTCCCATCCTCCTTCAGCGTCAGGCTGTGGTGGCCCCGGGATTCCAGGTCGGCTACCAGCCGCTCCAGCACCTCGCGGCCCTGCGTTTCATACCAGATACGAGGGTCCAGTGTGTCCTGTGCCGGGGCGCCGGGCTTCTCGCCGCTACTGCCGCCGATAGGGGCCACCTTGACGAGGGAACAGGACAGCTTGCCGTTCCGATCCAATGTCACATCCGCGTAGTCGTACTCCGGGATACCGCTGACGCGGATACGCCCGGTGCCGCCCTGCGCTACAAAGCCGGCGGGGTCTCGCATGACCCACTCCCACTGTGCGTCCGGGTAGGCCGATTTCAAGCAGCCGGAGATGCGGTAGTTGACGTGGCGGAGCAGCGTCTGCATGAGCGCCTGGTCAGGGTAAGCGTTTGGCTGTATCTGCTGGATAGCCCGTGCGGCGCGCCGGTTGGGGAGCACCTGCGTCAGAATAATCCAGAGGCCCCATGCGACAAACACGGCGGTCAGCAGCACAGTGCAGAGAGTGCCGCGGGTGAGGGCCAGGATGACGATCACCACGCCAATCAGGATGGAGATGCTGCCCCAAAGGGGAGTGTTCTTCTTCATTTCTGTAGCCACCTTTTTTTGATTTTTTCTCTGAAAACGCAAAAAAGAGGCCTGATACCCACTCCGTCACTGGATTATGGGGTATCAAGCCTCTTCATTTCGCCGGAATCTTTTTCCGGCAGGTCTTTCGTTGTGGCCCATACGTAAAGGGCCGCTGTCTGCTCAAAAGCATCATCCTCTCCGCCCACTGGGCTAAAATTATATATAATAAAAAGTACCGATAGGCAGACTGCTCCCTAAACAGCGCAGTCCATCCAATCGGTACTTGCGTACAATCCTAACAACGTGTGCAATACGAGTGCCTCTCGTTCCCGGCTCCACAGGAAACCGGCTCCGCGCTTTCAGCGGAGAACGCACAAACAATCAATTACATGGTCAGTTTACTTCAAAAGCCGGCGTTTGTCAACGAAAATGTTTCGATATGTTCTCCTATAATTCGACATTTAGAGCAGAGCCATGCTAAAATGTTTTTTGCTCTGCTAAAAAGAGTGTACCGCAGAAGTGAAATCTGCGGCACGCTCTTTTTGATAACAAAAGTGGGTATAGGGATTGTAAAGCAAAATCAACTTTACAAGTCAAGCTACATCATATATGCTTAACTGCGCTTTCTCTGGTAGCCTTGTAACTCAGGGCGCGGGAGATTCGCTTCTCCCAACTGTTCGTTCCGCTCCACAGACCGGGCAGGGAACCCCATCGTACCAGATAAGCCGCTTTGCATTTTCATAAGACGCCATAGAATCTACCTCCACAATTAAAGGTGTATTTGGGTACTGCCAGCTAGTTTATGCCGCAGCTCTGCAACGGCTTCGCTGACCGCGTGAATCAAATAGTCGATTTCAGCCTGTGTGTTCTCTGCACACAAGGTAAGCCGCAGAGAGCCATACGCGAGTTCGGGCGGACGCCCCAGCGCCAAAAGGACATGGCTTGGCATCATAGAACTGGAATTACAGGCGGAACCTGTTGAGGCACAGATGCCCAATTTATCCAACAACAGGACAAGGGACTCCCCTTCAATTCCCGCAAAGCTGAAATTCACATTGTTGGGTAAACGGTAGAGCGGAGAGCCGTTCAGCATGGAAGAGGGAATTGGAGAAAGACCGTCAATCAGCCGTTCCCGCAGCTCTGTAAGATAAACGGATGTTCTGTTCATACTGTCGCAGGCTTCTTCCAACGCCGCCGCCATGCCCATAATGGCTGAGACATTTTCCGTGCCGGCCCGTTTCCCACGTTCCTGTGCGCCGCCGTGAATCAAGGGGTGGAGCGGTATTCCTCTCCTGACATAAAGAGCCCCGATACCCTTGGGACCGTGAAATTTATGGGCCGACAGAGACAGCATATCAATGTTTTCCAGTTTGACATCAATGGGAAGATGCCCTACTGCCTGTACTGCGTCCGTGTGAAGCAGTACGCCGGCCTCCCGGCAAATCTGTCCGATTGGGAAAATGGGCTGGATGGTACCAATTTCGTTGTTGGCGTACATAACGGTTACAAGGCAGGTGTCTGGTCGGATTGCTGCTTTTACTTCTTCCGGCACAACCAACCCATCGCTGTGAACATTCAGAAACGTCACTTCAAAGCCATCCGCTCGCAGGGCTTCCACCGTATGAAGTACGGCGTGGTGTTCAAAGGCAGTGGTGATGATATGCTTTTTCCCATGCTCCATTCCAAACTTTGCGGCACTGAGGACGGCTTGATTATCCGCCTCACTGCCGCCGGAGGTAAAGATGATTTCATCAGGCTGGCAGCCCAGCCTTGCAGCGATCCGCTCTCTTGCATCCTGCAAGGCCATGGCAGCTTTCTGCCCCTCCGAGTGCAGGCTGGAGGGATTTCCGTAGGTCTCCATCATATAGGGCAGCATTTCCTTGATTGCCGCCGCGCACATTTTTGTGGTTGCGGCGTTATCTGCATAGACGTTCATAATGCCTCCATTCCACTTGTGTATTTCTTGCCAGCGTTTCATCGGTGGATATCACAATGAGGGAATACTGGCAAGATTCCAAACAAAAAGAAACCTGACACCCACTTTGCTACCGATTTGCTACCGATTTTCAACTGTCCACCGGATAGCCTCTGGCGGGATGTTGCTTTCAGCGGCCAGCAGCTCCCCAGTGGCCTCCTGCTCACTGGGGAATGTCTCCCGGATGCTGTAGGCCAGTAGCTCCCGGTCTTTATACCAGAACACTAAACAAGGCTCTTTCATTGTGATACCCTTTCTTTATTCGCCCCCGCCCCCACAGGGTGGCGGGGGCTTTCGGTTTTAATTCCCACTCTTAAAGACGATATGTCCGTCAATCTCAAGGACAATCTCCCCGCCAACCAGGGATGCAAAGTGCCTCGCTTGTTGTTCACCATCTTCAAAGCAATGGCAACGTTTCTCACCATGACGCCCAAAGAAATATACAAACCATTTAACCATTTTAGATACCTCTATTTCTTTTTATATCAGCTCCACCCCGGTACCGCCGGAGCGGGAGATTTTGCCTACACCGCCATCCCGTACCCGTCAGGACCGTAAACCGGTTGACAGACTGGATTGGTGCGGATACCCCCGGATATAGGTTTTAGCGGCCTCCATGTTTTCCAACTCGGACAGCAGCGGCCAATTAAGATCGATTGCCCTTTGGCCCCGGACAAAAAAGCCGTCCACAATCTGGCTGTCCTTGACGGTACTGGTATCTACCTGAAAAGCAACACAGTTTTTTCTTTCGGCAGTGGCCTGCTCAGCGGCGGTGCTTTCTGCCCGGCGACCGGCCTGGAGCACGACAGCTCTGCGGCGATTCCGGCCATGGGGGGCGTACACATCTACGAGGTACCCTGTCGCCTGGAGGTCTTCCGTTTTGCCCTTACCTTCGATAAAGTTGAAGAACGACCCAAGTAACCGGCACCACGCTCGAAGATAGATGTACTCGTTCATATTGCGTCAGTCTCCTTTACTGTTTCAAAGGGATGGGGTTTCCGTTGTCATCCACGGGCCCCACCTTGTTGTTAATCTCATGCCCGCAATACGGACAGACGTGGAAAATACGATAGCCATCAAAAATGGTTTCTTCTCCGTACTTAGAGCTTATCCCGAAATTAAAGATGAACGGGAAGTAGTCTGCGCCAAACAATAACAGCGCAGGCAAAGTGGATGAGAGCAAGGTAGTTAACGGCCTTTTTCTCAAAGCGAACCAGTAGCTTACGGAAACGGTTGAGGAAGGAATGAAGGGCTTCAACAACCCAGCGGCGGGCCCGAAAATGCGGATTTCTCTCCCGTTCTTTTTTCTCCTCACCCCTGGGGCGAATTCGGGCAATATATCCTCTTGCATCCACTTCGTCCTGGTGGCCTGTATAGCCGGCGTCCAGGCAGAGATTTTGAGGAGCCTCTTCATTGGGTTCCGGGCGTGAAATGATCACGCCGTCCAGCGTATCCGCCAACAGTTTTACGTCATGTGTGTTTGCTCCGGAGAGGATCACAGCTAAGGGAAGTCCCTTCTCATCGGTGAGAACCGAGCGTTTTGTGCCCATTTTTTCCTCGGTCTGTGGGATTCTTCCCTACAGACTCCTGCGCCAACGGCGCTTTGACCATACAGCCGTCCACACTCTGCCATTCCCAGCCGATTCCTTCCAGTTCATCGTACCGCTCCAATCCCTTGGCCCAGATCCGCTCAAAGAATCCGGCTCTTTGCCATTCCTGAAATCTCCGATGGATTGTACTTCCGCTCCCATACTCCTTTGGAACCGCTTTCCACTGACATCCTGTGCGTAGAACGTAGAAGATTCCCTCCAGCACGCTTCGGGCTGGAAGAGGCGGTCGGCCCTGCCCCGGCTTGTGTTGGTAGACTTTCTCCGGATCTCGTCTCCTGGGCGGTATTTCGTCTTTCACTGCTTCCCACAACTCATCAGATATCGTCCACGATTTGTATACTTTCCTCATTTTCTATCACCCAGACTCAGTATACCACACATCTCCTAATTTCGGGATAGGCTCTTAGTCTCTTCTAATGGCACCGATTTCCCACAGTTCTGGCATCGGCCAGGATAATAAACCGCAATTCTCATAATCTCTCCTCCTCATGCCGCCTGTTCCGGCGCGGATACCGCAGCAGCCCGGATCAGAGCGTCCATACACTCGAAAAATTTCTGCGAACCCCGGCCGTTTCTGGAGCGAAAGAATTGCAGACTCACACACCTTCCATCCTGGATGGTTACGCTGGACAGTCTGTCATTGATCCAGCCCTGGGTGCGGAGCGGGACGTCAATGCGGTACTGACGCATCAGGTAGTTGACAATGGAATAGTTTCTGACACTGTATTTGCTGTCATAAAATTTGACGGTGGTGTTTTGCAGAATACCGCCGTCCCGGATAACTTGAAGGGCCGACGAGACCTCCTGCTCCGCCAGTTGGTTTTGTTCCACGCAGTACGCCTTTTCTTCCTCCGCGGCGCGGGCCCGGCGGGCTTCATTCTCCGCCTGCCGTTTGGCCCGATATGCCGCAGACAGCTCCACACATTTGGCAAGGTCATTGAGCGCCAGCGCCCCAATGAAATCGGGGAATGACTGGCCACCGTTCTCCTTTGCCTTTTGATAAGTGCTGATATGTCCATTAAGTACGTTCTGAATGTACTCCGTCTGACGGGCGGGGTCGCTGCCGTACCGCTCAATTTCGTTTTGTTCCTCCGCTATCGCCGCGCTGACCGCATCATAGCCGCCGGATTTCCGCAGACGGTCGAACCACTCTTCGCGTTTTTCTTTTCCGCCGTATAGAGCTTTTGCGGCAGGCTCCAGTCCGCAGATGTCGGTCAGGGCAAAATCTGTCATGTCGAGGGGTGCAAGATAGCCGTTGACCTCCACATGGAGGATGTACTTGTCATTCTCGGCGCGGGGGTAGTCCAGGTCCGGTGCTCCGGCGGAACGCCACAGCCGGTAAGTCTGTGTGCCATCGGAAATTTCCCGTTCCAGCACTGCCCGCATCCTGCGGCCGTCGCGGTTGAACATCCCATCATAAAAGAGCGGGGTCATCAATTTGCTGTTTTCCATGTTGTCCTCCTTAACAGTACGGAGGACAGCCGCATGAGCAGCCGTCCTCCTTCGTCAAAATTATTTTCGGGAAGTCTCTTCCCACACATCGTAGTCATAGCCACCGGCGGTGTCGAAGTCGATGACACCTATGTCATGCGGCGTGCGTTTCCTTTTCTGGCGTTGAGGGCACAGCGTCTTCCGCAAAAATAGAAATCTGCGCCACAGGCGGCTGAGCAGACGCCTGTGGTCCGGCAGCATAGGCTTGAATCAGCTCGCTGATCCTATCTTCATCCAACAGCTTTGTTGCCCGGTGTTTCCAAATATCGTCCAGTTCCTCCCAACCCTGGGTGAGGATCATTTTTTCCACCTTCCGAATCCGCTGCTCCTTGGCCGCTTTCCGTCTTGCCCGTTTTTGCTCCTTGGCTGCCTTCTCGCTGTCTATTGTATGGATTACTTCTATGCCATTGGCGATATCCTGAAGATCCTGCTTGATGTCCCTGGTATTGACCTTGGCGGCACGGAGATTGATTACCTCAATTTTCAGCGTCTTATCGAAAAACAGTTCATGGTGATGGTTCAACCGGACACGATCCTCAATGGTGTGTCGGCCATATTTGACAATGGCCTCGCAGATGGTCATAGACGCCTTTCGCTTCAGCAGCTTGATGCCCTTTTCTATGACTGTCCTTGGCTGGTCGGGGAAAAGGCCCTCGCCCTTCAAGGTCCAGGATTTGCGTATGTCATAGAACACATTTCCTTTGTGCTGGTCTGTTTCCTTTGCCAGCACATCACAGTAGGTACAGCCCATGCGGGCGCAATCCGTTGGATCGTAGAAAGCCTGCCAGGTTTTGGTTGTCCGACCATAGTGGCTCTGATGGCGGCATACCCGCCCCTTGTGTTGAGCCTTGAACACCTCCCAGAGTTCGTCGGCCTCTTTCCAAACCCGATCATGCGCTTCATCGACACTGCCCGCATAGGTATATGGGCGGTCGGTCTGATGGCAGGAGCACTGATAGATAACATCATCAGAATGCAGATCGTAACGCTCGCGGTTCAAACAGGGATCGCGGAGCGGGCAGGGTTCAGAGGGAAAAACAGGACAGGTAATTACCGGATTCCCGTTTTCCGGCCTCCAGTCAATGCCGTTGTAAGACATATACCCATTCAGAAAATGGCTGCCTCCCGCCAGCAGTCCGCAGGGCGTTTCCCATACCATGGCGCGGATCGCGTCACCGGTATAGGTCCATCCACCGTAATAATCTTTGTATGGGTGTGTTCCGGGCGGCGTATCTTCCGGGCTCCAGCCCTCCGCCAACAGCCGACGGGTCAGCTCATTGAGTTCTTTCATATTCCAGGACACGGAATCAGTCCGAAATGGTTCTTCATGGTGTCTCTCAACTCCTCCACATTGATCCCATATTCTTTTGCGATGCACGCCTCGCAGACAATCGCTTTGTAGGCCAGGGCCCGGCTGCACCGCTTGTCCCAGGAGTTCACCTCTCCGCCACAGGCGGGGCAGCAGATGTCTGGATACCAGCGCAGCCTGGCGCGATCAGAATACTCAGCCATTGTTCGCTCCCAGGGGCCGGTCTGACTGATCCGTAAAGCCGTGGGCGATCAGCAGCGCGGACACTTCATTCGGGGTAGGGGCGTGGTGCCGGCTCATTTGGGTCAGTTCCTCCATAAACGCCACAAAGGTGGGCGTCTGAGTAATAGGCCACGCTTCATCGAACACCTCCAGCCGGAGAGCTGGCTTATCGCCGAGCATATACCAGCGGACAGCCAGCTCGCCCAGGGTGCCGCCCTCCGTACACTGGAGACTCAGCAGAATCTCATTTACGCCCTCTATGGGGACAACCGCAGCGTAGTTCTGACGGGAAAAGCAGGTAAAGCCCCAGAAAAGGGCTTCCCAGTCCTCCTTGGGGAAATAGACACTCAGCCGCTCCACATCCTCCGGTGGCAACGCATTGACGCTCTTTTGGCCTGCCACCGATGGTTTTTCCGCGCAGGGGGCAGGCGCAGGCTCCATAAGCTTCTCTGCGCTGCTTGACTGGGATGGATACGGATTGCCGTCCCCGTCCCGCACATCGTAGTGCCGGTCGAACACCTTGCTGTAGCCCTCTTTTCCGATGGCTCTGCAGCTGGGACACGTCCAATCATAGACGCCCCCATCGTCCAAGGGTTCATCGTCCCCGTACTCCAGTTCGCCGCCACAGATGGGGCAGATTCCTTCTTCATCTACGTCTGGGTCTTTCGTCTCCGTGCTGGTGCCCCGGATGCAGCGGATCAGTTCCGCTGTTTCCAAGCAGGCCAGTTCCTTGCAGACCGTCACGGCCTCATGGAGCTTTTCCCCGGTGTAAAATGTACCCAGGCTGGACACACAGGATGCGGTCAGCCTGGATACATCCTCGGACTGGATCATCCCACGACCATTCTGCCACAGCAGCTCCAGCGCCGTGAGTAGAAGCACGCGGTCGGTGCGGGCCAGTTTGTCAAATCGCTCAAAAATCATCGTACACACTCCTCATACAGTAAAATTATAGCAGACGGAAAAATATTTTTTCATCATCCTGGTGTCTCCTACACGAGATTGGCACACATAAAGCTGCCAAAGCTGTCATAGTCACTCCAATAGGCGGTATCGCCCTCGGAAACGGCCACATGTGCCCAAAGCTTCATTAAATCGTTGTCGTAGCTGCCAGTGTCCGCATCAAAGTTGTGGTGCAGGCAGTATGCCGTCCACAGGCTGCGGAGCTGGATGCAGGCGATTTCGGCATCAAAACCGCTTTCGTCAATAAACGAAAATATGTATTGTAGTTCGGTTGTCCGGTCCATCGTCATACCTCCATCAATCCATCTGATAATACATTCCGGCAGCATAGCCCTGTTCCTTCAAGTAATGGCTCATTGCCTCGGCGGCATAAGTCCGGGTGTAGCCCTGACCAACGCCGGGTACAGAAAAGACATAGGCTTTGCTGGAGCCAAACTCCCACTCGAAGAATCTAAGGCCCGCTAATTTAGCCGCCGCCATCACCAAAGCCTGATCCCATCCAGGTAGGCTGATCGTGGGCACGTCTAAATTGCTGGTTCCGCCGTCATCCGTCCCTTTGTGGTTCAGTCCATAGGCAAGAGCGGCTTTCAAATCGTCTGCCAGCTTTTGATATTTCCCGGTCAGTTCAGGAATATGGTACTCTTCCTTGATGGCATCAAAGAAATAAAGCGCGTCATCAACGCTGGAGCAGCGGCAGAAAGCGATCCTTTCCCTTTTGATGTCGTTCGTCAAAAGCGTTACCTGACATGCGCCGTCTGGAAATTGAACGGCGGTCAGCGTTGCGGAGCGTCCATCGGCCAGATGGATATGTCCGTCCTGCTTAATCTTCTGTTCCGTCATACTGAACTCCTCTCACATAATTTTGCGCATAAGCGGCAGGGCCTTTTTCATGCGCTCGACTTCCATAGCGTGTTTTCCGGTTCTAGAGTATTTTTCAATGTACCGTTCCATTTCTTCCACCGTCTCCGGGCCCCAGCCAATCGCCGCGAGGATAACCTGTGCCCCATCGCATTTGATGGCTTTCAGCGTATCCACTTCGATTCTTCTTGCGCCGGGAAACGGCTGGAAGTGAGCCAGCCTGCATAACGGCAAGTATCCGCCAATCATGTTCTTGCCGATATTCCAGATGGTGTATCCTTGCGGAATGTGGTCTACCTGCTCGAACGTATGGCCTCTGTGGGTGATCGTTTTCTTTTCCATCTCTGTTTATCCCTTAAAACCAAATAAAGTTTTCGCCGCCGATTTCGTCAATCCGGTGCGTTATCTGATCAACCTGCTTTGTACTCAGAGGCAATGTGCCTTTGTTCCAGCTACGAATCATCTCCTCCAGAGAGGCGTCCTTCGTAGGGACAGCAAACGTGTAGGAAAAGTCATAAATTTCCTGGCCTGTGTACTCCTCATACACACTCCCTCTTCCTGCAAGGATCTGTTCCCTTTGCTCATCATAGTAGTTGACGTTTCCAAGGTACAGATGTCCATGGGCTTTTTTCATGTAGGCAATAATCGACCGGTTAAAGCTGTTGTACTGCTCATCAGCCTCTCTCAACGCACCCCATCCGCCGCTCATTCGCACATACTGGAATTGGCGTTTTCTCAAAAGGGCTACGCCGATATGGCCCTCCAGCCGTTCCTTCCAGTCTGGGCAGCGCAAATCCAGCTTTCCTTTGTTGGCGTAGTCCAGATTGAACCGGTCGTCCGTATCACTGTTTTCAAAGCTCCAAAAACAGTCCCGATAGATACACTCCGCCGGGATTTGAGTGCCATCGCGCCGCCGGATGTCATCCGCCTCTTTCCATCTGTATCTGGTCGGCTGCTGGTCCACCAAGTGGTTGTGTTCAACATCTTCCTCGGTGTAGAACAGCACTGTGTTCCTGCTGCCGGAGCGATCCGGCCGGCAGGTAACAACCCCGAACTTACCGGCAATCTCATTCAGAGCCTCAGTCTGCTGCGTATAGCGAATATCGTTTGACATCATGTTCATATTGCATACTTCCTTTTCTCTGGTTGTATCCAGTCATTTTTTATTGCTTTCTGCTGTGGAAGGGAAGTCATACCCATCCGCTTCCAGATGAGCATGACTTTTGGCTTTCTCTCATGCAACAATGTGCCGTCCAACACCTCTTTCATTAAAATAAAGGAACCGGCAGACTTCATCACATAGTCTGTCGGTTCCTTCGTTCATTTGTCCCGCAGGGTTGCGGGAACTGTCATTCTATTACGGCCCAGTGGTTCCGTTCCAAAAAATCGGAAACAGACATGACCGCATCATCGTTGGGAAAATGCTTCAAATTCCCTGTGATCAAAACAGCGCCGCAGTATTTTGCGACCTCATAAAACTTTCGATCGGCTTCGTCCACAAAAGAAATGTCCACCGGGGCAGGGATTACAGAGCGGCCTGTCTGCTTGAACCAATCCAGCAGCGCATTGATTTCGCTGGGACGAAACCGGAATTTGGGACGCTGGAGTACCTGCCGGTATTCTAGCATGATCCGGTGGTCATAGCATGGGATCAGATGCCCGCTGAGAACCAGCCCTACCGCTCTGGCGGGTGCGCCGCTTCTCGACCACAGGGCTGAGACCAGAATGTTTGTGTCGATCACAACCAGCATAGCAGGCCCCTATTCCCCGGAACGGGCGGCGGCAATCTCGGCCTCAATTTCAGCGTCCGTCATAAATCCGTTCACAGCCGCACGTTCCCGCATGGTATTGAACGCAATCATCGCCTTTGCCTGCCGGACAGCCTTCAGTGTTTCCTCCAGACTGCCGTCAGAAATATCCAGCATCAGCGTTGTGGGCTTGCCATTGTTTGTAATGACTACTTCCCCGTCTGCTGTCAGGCTGTCCCAAAGAGATTTGGGTGTTGTCCGCATATCTCGTACCGTATAAAAGTCCATACGATCACCTCCACAAACAGTATACACCAACTGTAACACGATTGTCAACGAATTGTGTTGCAAAACCGCTGACAATTCTTGAAAACGTTGCCCGTGCCTGCTGTTTCAGCGTCCGAACACCGGCCACTGCTCCTCGTAGCTGAAATCATAGCAGCTTTCGTCGTTTCTCCGGTCGATAGGATAAACACCAAGAACATGGCCGCCAAAGGTTTCCCTCCAATCTATATTTCTTCCATCTAAGCGGCGTCCTGCATAGGCAGAACACTGATATAAGCCATCTTCCCACAGGCGTCCTGGAGCAGATGGGCCATACATTTCTCAAAGTCAAAGCATGGTCCGTCATAACCCACAAGGAAACCGTGCATATTGCTGGTGCGGTACACAAAACGCACACCACAGCTGGCATGAAGTATCACCACCGCATAGAGCGTCAGGTTGGAGGCGCCGTCATAGGGGACGATCTCCACCTCTGCGCGGCAAAAGGGCGTGTCATGGGCGGACAGCACGGCGTTGATCCGCCGGGTGTTCTCTGTCTGGTGCGCCCGGAAATGGCGGATGGCCCGCAGCTGGTCCCACAGGCTGTTGAGATAGTTGCGCTGGTCCAGCCCGATATACAGCCTCCGTCCGCTGCCAAATACCAGTGTGTAGTCTGTGTGCCCGCGATATTTGCCGGTGCAGGGTCTCTGCTCCAGCTGATAGGAGTCCTCTCCAAACAGCGTTTGCAGTTCCAGCTCCAGCGGACGGGCGATCTCAGCGTCAGTCATGGTGTTTCTCCTTCCATTCCGATTATCTGCTCTATGCTGTCCCAACTGCTGGGAACAGCCTCAAAACCGTCTGGGTCTGCCAGGACACAGCATCCAGGAGGGAGCACACAGACTCCCAATCCCAAATAGAGGCCGCATCCACTGCAGTGCATATCGGACGGCCTGATCTCATGCTCCGGTATTTCATCACCCCGCTTTCCGCATAGGGAGTGGCCAAGCGGCGCAGGCACTCTTTGAAGATACCCGCCAGTGTTCCGGGTGCTGCTGGCCTGCGCGTACACGCTCCAGCAGTTTTGGACTGCCACAGGCGGCACAGCGTTTCCAGATGATTCGGGAAGATACTCCTCTGTTTTGGGATACGCACGTTTCAAGCCAATATACCATGCTCAGCCTCCCGTCAATTTTATATATTTTTGCTGGAAACAAAAAAGAGGCATGATACCCACTCCCGTTTCTGGATTATGGGGTATCAAGCCTCTTCATTTTGCCGGAAACCTTTTTCCGGCCAGGTCTTTCGTTGTGCCCCATACGCAAAGGGCCGTTGTCCGCTCAAAAGCATCATCCTCTCTGCCCAATGGGCTAAAAATCATATATAACAAAAAGTACCGATAGGCAGACTGCTCCTTAAACAGCGCAGCCCATCCAATCGGTACTTGCGTACAATCCTAACAACGTGTGCAATACGAGTGCCTCTCGTTCCCGGTTTCATAGGAAACCGGCTCCGCGCTTTCAGCGAAGAACGCACAAACAATCAATTAACGATAAATAGTATAGCATGGGTTGTTGTATTAGTCAAGTCGGTTTTTGGAAGACATGCGTATTATTTTTCGATAATTACTACATATTACGGCTTTCTTGCATAAAAAATTCAACACATATCCCTACCGGTGCAAGCGGCCCTCTCCACAGATTTTTGAAACTGCCGCTAAATAGTTGGTCGTTGACGATGACCTTAATATCTGCCGGGAAATAAAATATGCGCTGCTCTTGCGCTTAAAGAGAAG
>OFGF01001483.1_pt1 | contig 14565 bp, 11 predicted proteins | sample 1521711 | NCBI WGS metagenome assembly OFGF01 (sample SAMEA3504092, study PRJEB24116) | mouse gut metagenome | biome: mouse gut; feature: mouse-associated habitat; material: faeces | place: Denmark | collected 2011 | reverse complement strand
ATGTGGACAGCGAGGGCGTCCAAGAGGAATTTACCAGCGAATGGCAGGCCGAGGACTATCTGAAGCAGGTCAAACGGGCCTCAGCGGAAAAGAGCGCCGGAAGTTCAGCGGATGGCCGTAGCTCTAACGGGGATATACCCTCACCGCAGACACAGCCCCGCCGTTATCAGGTGGTGGTTTATCACCACATCGAAAACGGCATGGACGAAAAGCGGGAATATGAAACGCTGCAAGAAGCGGAAAATGTGGCGAGGGGCTATGTTGACGGCACGTTGGAGGATGACGGCTTTGCCTATGAGGGCGCGGCGGTGTACGACCTGCTGGAAAGAAAATGGCTCTCCGTCATTGGAAATTTCCCGATGCCGGAACCCCTTGCCGAAAAAGAGGAAGTCCTGCCGCCGTCCACGGCTCAACACAAGGGTGTGGAGAAGGCAGCGGAGTACCTATTCGACCAGGAGCGCATTGTTATCTTCCAATACCCCAACGGCCAATTTTATAACCATTACAGCTATGATGAACAGCGCGGTTTTTGCCACACGACAGCGGGCGGCTTTGATACCTTTGAAGAAGCTGAAAAAGCATTGTATTCCCACCGGCCCAAGGCAGAAAAGGTTTTGGAACCTGCTGAAAAAAGAGCAGATACAGAAAAGGACACGGAAAGTTTAGCGGATGGGCACGGCCCGGACGGTGATGGGCCAATCCAGCCCCCACCCGCGCCCCGGCGCAGGCCCAAGGTGTCTCCCTTTGTCCTCCATCCCGAAGTCCCCAACGCAGACCGGCATGAATACCATATCACCGATGACGCCATCGGTGTGGGGACGCCGGGGGAACGTTACAAGAACAATGTCCGGGCCATCCGCCTGCTGAAAAAGCTGGAACGGGAGGAACGGTTCGCCACCCCGGAGGAACAGGCGGTGTTGGCGCAGTATGTGGGCTGGGGTGGTCTGGCCGTCTGCTTTGACGAGCGCCACAGCAAGTACGCCGAGTTGAAAGCCCTGCTGGACGAGGACGAGTACGCCGCCGCCAGGGAATCCACCCTCACCGCCTTCTACACCCCGCCCGTGGTCATTCGCTCCATCTATCAGGCATTGGAGAACATGGGCTTCAAGACCGGCAATCTGCTGGAGCCGTCCTGCGGCATCGGCAACTTCATCGGTATGCGCCCGGAAAGTCTGGCAGACTCCAAAATCTACGGCATAGAGCTGGACGGTATCAGCGGACGCATCGCCCAGCAACTCTATCAAAAATCTTCCATCGCTGTCCAGGGGTTTGAAACAACAGAACTCCCGGACAGCTTTTTTGACGCCGCCATTGGCAACGTGCCCTTTGGCGATTTCAAAGTGGTGGACAAACGCTATGACAAGCTCAATTTTCTGATCCATGATTACTTTTTCGCAAAGACCATTGACAAGGTTCGTCCAGGTGGTGTGCTGGCGTTCATTACTTCTAACGGTATCAGTGGCGGCACCTTTGATAAACGGGACAGCCGGGTGCGGAAATATCTGGCCCAGCGGTGTGACCTGATTGGTGCGATCCGCCTGCCTAACACTGTCTTTGCGGGCAGCGCCGGGGCCGACATCACCACCGACATCCTGTTTCTTCAAAAACTGGATAAGCAGCGCACAGTTGACCCGGATCAGGTCGAGTGGATTGACGTGGACATTATTCACGAAAATGACCATGTAAATGAGAAAGGGGAAAAACGGCACAGAACGGTATCGCTCAATAGGTACTATCAGAAGCATCCCGAAATGGTGCTGGGCAAACAGGAGATTATTTCCGGGCCGTTCGGCCCGCAGCTTGTATGTAAGCCAAACCCCGATACCGACCTTGAAACGCTCCTGTCCAGCGCCATCCAAAATCTCCACGCTGAAATAACAGAATACGTTATGGACGACCCGGAGGCGGAGGGCGAAGATAAATCCATCCCCGCCGACCCGAATGTGCGGAATTTCAGCTATACCGTAGTGGACGGCGAAATCTACTACCGGGAGAACAGCCGGATGAACCCGGTGGAGGTGTCCGTCACAGCGGCGAACCGCATCAAGGGACTTATTGAAATCCGGGACTGTGTGAGGACGCTCATTGAGTATCAGACCGAGGACTGGCCCGCCGAGGACATCCAGGCCCAGCAAAAGAAGCTGAATACCCTCTATGACGCCTATGTGGAGAAATACGGGCGCATCAACTCCCGTGGCAACAGTATCGCCTTCAGGATGGACAGCGCCTATTTTCTGCTGGCCTCCCTGGAAGTGCTGGACGACGAGCGCAACTTTGTCCGCAAGGCGGATATGTTCACCAAGCGCACCATCAAGCAGAAAACCGTTGTCACCAGCGTGGACACCGCATCCGAGGCCCTGGCTGTGTCACTGGCTGAAAGGGCGTGTGTGGATTTAGGCTTTATGGCTTCCCTGATGGGCGGCGGGGACAAGATACCCCAGGTCGTGGAGGACTTGAAGGGCGTCATTTTCAAAGACCCTAACACCGGCCCCTTTGATATTGAGGACGGCGGCACGGATTGGTACAAGGGCTGGCAGACCGCCGACGAATACCTCTCCGGCAACGTGCGGGAGAAGCTGGCCGACGCAAAACGGGCGGCGGAAACCGACCCGGCGTTTCAGGTCAATGTGGAGGCGCTGGAACAGGTACAGCCGACAGATCTAAACGCCAGTGAGATTTCCGTACGGCTCGGTTCCACCTGGCTCCCCCCGGACGTGGTGGAGCAGTTTGTTTTTGAACTGCTGGACACGTCCGCTAATTGTCAGGAAAAAATTCACATCCATTTCTCCCAATACACGGGGGCCTGGAACGTGGAGGGGAAAAGTGTTGACCGGGTGAACGTCAAGGCCAACAGCACCTACGGCACCACCCGCATCAACGCCTACAAGATCATTGAGGACACCCTGAACCTGCGGGATGTGCGGATTTTTGACTATGTTCAGGACAGGGACGGAAAGAGAGTCGCTGTGCTGAACAAGAAAGAAACCGCCATCGCCCAAGGCAAGCAGGAGCTTATCAAGCAGGCATTTCAGGACTGGATATGGAAAGACCCGGCACGGAGAGAGCGGCTGACAACGCTCTATAATGTGCAATTCAATAGCTTGCGGCCCCGCGAGTACGATGGGAGCCACATCAGTTTTGTGGGCATGAACCCGGAGATCACACTACGCAAGCACCAGCGGGACGCCATCGCCCGCATCCTCTACGGCGGCAATACCCTGTTGGGCCATGTGGTGGGGGCCGGGAAAACGTGGGAAATGGCAGCGGCGGCGCAGGAGAGCAAGCGGCTGGGCCTGTGTCAAAAGAGCCTGTTCGTGGTGCCCAACCACCTGACGGAGCAGTGGGCGGCGGAGTATTTGCAGCTCTATCCCTCCGCGAATATCCTTGTGGCTACCAAAAAGGACTTTGAAACAAAAAATCGAAAGCGGTTTTGTGGCCGTATCGCCACCGGGGACTATGACGCTATCATCATCGGTCACTCGCAGTTTGAGAAGATACCCATGAGCGTAGAACGTCAGCGGTTTACGCTGGAACAGCAGTTGGACGAGATCGCCCTGGGCATCGCTGAATTGAAAGCGCAGAAAGGGGAGAATTTCTCTGTTAAGCAGTTGGCGAAAACCCGGAAAGACATTCGGGAAAAGCTGGCCAGACTGAACGACCAAAGCAGGAAAGATGATGTGGTCACGTTTGAAGAATTGGGCGTTGACCGCATTTTCATTGACGAGGCCCATTATTATAAAAACCTCGCCTCATTTTCCAAAATGCGGAACGTGGGCGGCATCAGCCAGACGGAGGCGCAGAAGTCCAGCGACCTCTATATGAAGTGCCGCTATCTGGACGAGCTGACCGAGGGCCGGGGCGTTATTTTCGCCACAGGCACGCCTATCAGCAACACAATGGTGGAGCTTTACACCATGCAGAAGTATTTGCAGTATGAAACGCTCCGCCGTCAAGGTCTTTTGCACTTTGACGCATGGGCATCCACGTTTGGGGAAACCGTCACCGCCATAGAGCTGGCCCCGGAGGGATATACTTTTTCCAGACGGTAAAACTAACTTCTCTAAACTGAAAATCTACATACAGAAACGGAGGTGTAAAAAATGTCAAAAAAGGCAGGAAAAGCGAGGATTACAGCCCTTTACGAGCGCCTTTCAAGAGATGATGACCTGGTTGGGGAGTCAAATTCAATCACCAATCAAAAGAAATATCTGGAGGATTACGCCCGTAAAAATGGCTTCACCGCCATTCGCCATTTTACGGATGACGGTTATTCTGGAGTTAATTTCAACCGTCCTGGCTTCATGGAAATGATAGCCGAAGCGGAGGCCGGGAACATCGGCACGATTATCGTAAAAGACATGAGCAGGTTTGGAAGAAATTACCTGCAAGTAGGATTTTATACGGAAATCCTGCTCCCTCAGAAAGATGTGCGCTTTATTGCCATAAACAACGGCATTGACAGTAATAGCACCTCTGAGAACGATTTTGCCCCGTTTTTGAATATAATGAACGAATATTATGCCAAAGACACGAGTAATAAGATTCGGGCGGTATTCGATTCACGCATGAAAGACGGGAAGCGTTGTTCGGGCAGTATTCCCTATGGCTATAACCGGGTGGAGGGCGATAAGCAGACGCTTGTCGTTGACCCGGTCGCCGCCGAGGTGGTGCGGCATATCTTCCAGCTTGCCAACGAGGGCAAAAGCTCACGGACAATCGCCGCCATACTGACCGAGGAAAAGGTCTTAATCCCTGCCGCCCACGCAAAGGAAAACCATCCAGAACAGTACCATGGGCAGAAATACACGGACAAATATCTCTGGTCGCTGTCAGCGGTTCAGAAGATTTTGAAGCGGCAGGAATACCTTGGACACACCGTCCTGCACAGGTCTGTTGTCACGAACTTCAAGCTGCACAAGCGCAGGGAAACCGATGAAGCGGAACAGTATGTGTTTCCCAATACGCATGAGGCCATCATTTCGCAAGAGCTGTGGGACAGCGTTCACCGCAGAATAAAGCGGGTAGAGCGGGCCTCCCCCTGGGGCAGTCAATATAACCGTCTGAGCGGCTACCTTTATTGCGCCGATTGCGGCAGACGTATGACCTTGCAGACCCATCACAGTAAGAAAGACGGCTCCATTCAGCACTCTTTCCGCTGCGGCGGGTACGCCAGCCAGATCAACACCTGTACGGCCCACTCCATCAGCGCCAACAATGTGGAAGCCCTGCTCCTGTCTGCGGTCAAACGGCTTTCACGGTTTGTCCTGCAAGACGAGGAAGCGTTTGCGGCGGAACTTCAATCCCTGTGGGCCGACAAGCAGGAAGCGAAGCCCCAGCAAAGCAAGCAGGAATTGAAGCGATTGCAGACCCGATATGACGAGCTTTCCAGACTTGTGCGGGGGTTGTATGAAAATCTCATGTCCGGCCTGCTCCCCGAAAGGCAGTACAAGCAGCTTTCGGCGCAGTATGACAGCGAACAGGCAGACCTTGAAGCCAGGATGGACAAGCTGAAAGCCGCCGTTGCGGAAGAAAAGACAAAGCCCCTTGATATTGAGCATTTCATTTCCCTGATACGGAAATATAAAGACCCCGCCGAAGTGACCGATATGATGTTCTCCGAACTCGTTGACAAGATCGTTGTCTATGAAACGGCGGGGACGGGAAAGGCCCGGACGCAAAAGGTCGATATTTACTTCAACTATGTCGGGAAAGTCGATATTGCCTACACCGAACAGGAGTTAGAGGAAATCAGGGCGCAGGAGGAACAGGCTGAAAAGGAACGGTTAGCCCGCCAGCGGGCCAGGGAAAAGGCATATCGGGAGAAGCGCAAGGCGGCGAAGATTGCGGCGAACGGCGGCGTGTCTGTCCCCCCGAAGGTCTGCCCCCATTGCGGCAGGGAGTTTACCCCGGCAAGCAACCGGCAGATATTCTGCTCTGACGAGTGCTGTTATCAGGCAAGGCAGGATAAGAAAAAGGCAGAACGGGAAGCGGAGCGTGGAGAGCATTATTACCGCCAGCGCAAATGTGCTGTGTGCGGCAAGCTGTTCTGGCCTACGCACAGCCAGCAGACACTTTGCTCCGATAAGTGCCGCAAAGAGAAGCACAATCAAGTTACCTTGAAAGCCTATCACGACAAAAAAGCAAAGGAGAACGCACAATGGAACACTTCATCAAAGACGAAAGAACAGGTATCAGCTACGAGCTTATCGGAGACTATTATTTCCCCTGCCTTGCTCCCCCAGCCAGCCCGAACATCGGCAAGTACGGCAGAATGAGGTGGAGGTATCTGAAAGAGCACAGACGGGCAATTTATTCTCAGCTTGTATTGTCCGATAAGCTGGCAGGGCACCTTGAAGAAATCGACCAGTCCGCAAACGAGATGATGGAACGGCTCATAAAGGACATGGCAGAGCGTCAGGGCGTGACGGAGCGGCTGAAAGCCGAAAATCAACTGCGCTGGGTGGGAATGATGAATAATATCCGCTCTGCCGCCGAGGAAATGGTCTTGAACGATTTGATTTACGCATAAGGCAAAAGGAAGCTGTCATTGAGAGGTGGCAGCTTCCTTTTTCGGGAAGTAATCAAGAAGTCATTAAGTCCCTTGTGTAGTGGAAGGAATTAAAATCAATAACACCTCGACAAATGGGAAGTTTTCTCTTATTGAGTTCGGCACACTTCGTCCCGATAGAAACGGTCACCCTTGGACACCGTAATCAGCTCCCCCCGGTTTTCCATAGCCTGGATACGCTTGGCAATCCACCAGTCGCCGATACCCAGTTGGTGTCGCCCAATCACCTCACCAATAAGCTGAGCCACCCGAAAGGTTCCATCAGGGATATGAGCACGAATAAATGGGTCGTAGAAGTCCTCCCCAACACTGTGCAGACGCCCATTGACAACAGCACGCAAGGGCGCATTTTCCTCTCGAAGCTGTGACCACTCCATAGCGATAGCTCTGCGAACATTTTGGGGGATTTCCCGCTCCAAAGGCAGATACGCCGCCCAGTCTCCCGGAGAAAGTTCTCCCCAGTTCAAACAGGATTGCACTGTGCCATCTTCCCATGGCATCCACCGGGGCATTTCTAAAGCGGTCACAGGGCAGTTACAGTCCCGTAGTTGCCAAAGCACATCATAAAACCCACACAGGGAGTAAGGTGCGTTGCTGTACCAGATTCGCACAGCCTCGCCGTGTTTTCCACCCTCCAAAAGCCGCTCTCTGTCCCGCTGGCGTTGTTCCCAAAGCATATCTCGCTGGGCATAATCGTCCGGGTCGCAATCTGGGAGTGGGAAATCGCCCCCCAACCAAGCGGTAAGCAAATCAAACCGGGCCTTCTCCACATCAGGGCCGCTTATGGGGCCGATGTCCAATCCAACAGACGGGCATAACACATCCCCAGGGTCGCCGCCCACGGGCCGCGCCCGGCGGTTTTCTGCCTCCCATTGGGCCTTGAGCTGGGCCATAGCCTGATCCTTCTCCTCCTGAGTAGGTTCTCGCTCTCCGTCACCGAAAATAAATCCGATTGGCCCATCATCCCAACTGGACGGCCCCCAATGTGTGGCCAGCTTCAATGACCCACACTCACTGTCGGAAAAAACTATTTGTAGCATGGTAAATACTCCGTTTCAAATTGCCATTTAGTTTTTCTCAACCTTAAATTCTACAGTTCTAAACTCGAAGCCGCTTTCTTCTGGCTCTGTTCCGTCTGGCCGTTCAAGTCCTAAAGTATCATAATACTCATTTGTAAATGGAATTTGTTCATAGGGGAAATCGCTTTGCAAATCCTTGATATATTCAAACGGGGTATCTATCGGTGCTATACCTGTCCCTTTGCGAATTGTACTCAAGGCACCTTCCACTTCGGGCCGAACTCTCCATTCCTGTTCTTCTGGACTATTAACAAAATTCTCAAACCTTTTTTTATCCCACCAAATAATCTGTTGCAAAATATTTGTATTACCAGTGGCGAGTATCAGCCCCAAGAAATCGCAGAAATTACGGGCAATTGGATAGACATTGTAATCGCAGCAGGTTTCCGGGTTGACGCAGAACACCATATCTCCAAAGCTCTTAATAAAGCAGTAGTGTATGCCATTATCCCAGCCAATGATTTCCGCTCCAATAGGAGTGCAAAAATACGGTGTTTGCGTTCCCGCTTCTAAGCCAATCCAGCTACCATCTATCTTCAAGTTTTTATATTTTTCATAAAGCAGGTTCATTTAGGTACCCCCGTAAATTTAGCGTTTGTCGAATCACTATGGATATAGTATACCACCAACCCAAGCGACATTCAACCCCCATCAAAGCACACATCTGAGCCGGAGAAAAGCACCGTAGCGATACGGTGCTTTTCTGTTGCCCAGGGCAGCAAAATCAACTGAAAGGAGGTCGCACAATGACCCCAAACGGAAGCAACGACACGGTTACTTTGGAGATTATCAGGGCGAGCGAGGTCACGCCCAGGGAGGTGAAATGGCTGTGGTATCCCTATATCCCATTCGGGAAGATAACCCTGCTCCAAGGCGATCCGGGCGATGGCAAGAGCAAATTCATGCTTGCGCTGTCTGCCCTGCTGACCGATGGGAAGCCCCTGCCTTTCCAAGAGGTAGAGGAAGCAAGCGAACCCATGACGGTGATTTACCAGACCACGGAGGATGATGCAGACGATACGGTTGTGCCGAGGTTTATCGCTTCCGGCGGCAATCGTGATAATCTTATCTTCATCAAGGAGAATGAAAAGCACCTGACCTTTGGAGATGACCGGCTGCGACAGGCAATCGAACGGTACAATGTCAGGCTGCTCATTCTTGACCCGTTGAGTTCGTATATCGGGGAAGATTGCTCCATGAACGACGCCAACAAAACGAGGACGGAGCTGAACCACCTTATCAAAATCGGGCAGGAAACGGGCTGTGCAATCGTTGTTGTGGCGCACATGAACAAGAACAGGGATACCTCCCCGCTGTACCGAACCAACGGCTCAATCGACATTGCCGCCGCCGCAAGAAGTATTCTGGCGGTGGCGAGGACGCAGAACAAGGAGAACCTTTCGGAGCGGTATATGGTGCAGGTGAAGTCCAATCTCGCCCCGACCGGCAACGCCATTGTCTTTGAAGTGACCGACAAGGGCGTAAACTTCCAGGACGAAATTGAACTGACAGCGGACGAAGCCTTTTCCCTTTTTGCCCCAAAGCTGGGCAGGCCGAGCGAAAAGGTAGACGGCGCTGTTGCGTTTCTGAAAGAGCTTCTTTCAGACGGCAGGCCGCAGCTTGCTGCCGAGTGCGAAGTAAAACTTGAAGCCGCAGGCTTCAAGAAATCGACCATCAAAAAGGCCAAGAAGAAAGCCGGCGTTCACTCGGTGAAGGAGGGCTTTCTTTGGTACTGGGCTTTGACGATGGGCGAAAAACCGAAAGAGGAACGGCAGGCAGTCACGGCGGATGACGGCCTGCCGTTTTGAATTGAGGTTTTAAGGGAGGTCAAGGGGGGAAAGCCCTTGCCCACGACATCTTTGCGGCGAAGCCGAAAGTGTCATAGTGGGTTACACACATTCGCAGAATGTTGTGTAACGGCGCTCCCCCGCCACCTCTCGGAAAGGAGGAACCGATGGCAAAAGAACCAAGGCCCGATATGAGCTGCGCCCGTGTGAAGCAGTACAAGTCCTCCGACATTGGGGCGGCTGAACGGCACAATGAGAGGAAGAACGAAAGCTACGACAACATCAATGTCGTGCCGGAGCGGATACCCCTCAATGTCCATTTCTGTGACCCCGGCGGGAAGTCCTATATGGAAATTCTGCGGGAGATGGAAGCGGATGGGGCAATCAGCCTGCGGGGGCTTCGGCAGGACGCTACCCTTTTTGACGAGATTATCATTGATGTGAACACGATGTACTTTGAGCGGAACGGCGGCTATGACTACGCCAGGGAGTTCTACGCCGAGGCGGTGCGCTTTCTGGAAGATAAGTTCGGAAGCGAGAATGTCATCTCCGCCGTCATGCACGCCGATGAAATCAACCGGGCGGCAAGTGACGAGTTGGGAAAGGATGTGTACCACTACCATCTTCACGCCGTTGTCCTGCCTGTGGTTGAGAAAGAAATCCTGTGGAGCAAGCGGTGTAAAGACCCCGCCCTGCGTGGGACGGTGAAAGAGGTTATCCATCAGATCAGCCACTCCAAGAAATGGGCTTCCGATATTCCCCTCACCGATGAACACGGCAGGGCAATCCTGCGGAAGAACGGCAAGCCGAAGTACCGGGCGTCATACAGCGTCCTGCAAGATGAATTGTTTGAGCATATGCGGGAGCATGGCTTTACCGACTTCCAGCGTGGCGAGCGTGGCAGCACTTCCGAAAATCTGAGTTCGCTCCAATATCAGATTAAACAGGATACCAAACGGCTCTCCAAGCTCCAAGAGAAGGTTGCAAGGGAGCAGACCAAATACCAGGCGGCCCACGAGGTCAGCATGACCCTCAGCGACATTGACAGCATGGGTCAAAAGACCATCACGGGAAAGGTCGCTATCAGCAAAGAGGACTACTCCCAGCTTACCTCGCTGGCAAAGGAGGGCATTACCAGCCGGAACGAGATTCACAATCTGAAAGAGAACGCCCGCTATTACCGCCAGCAGTATTCCAGGGCTTCATCGGCGTTGCAGAAAGCGCAGGAACGGTATGACGCTCTGAAAGAGAAATGCCAGCCGTTTCTGGACGCTATGGAGCATTTTCCCGATGTTGTGCGGGTGTTTGTCAGCAAGGTCAGGGAGTTGTTCAGCGTCAAGGAAGCGCAGGAGCGGAGAGAAAAGGAGGAAGCGGAGCGCAGGCGGCAGGCCGAGCGTGAAGCGAGAAAACAGAAGAACAGGAGCAAGGGTTGGGAGAGATAGCCGCTTCGACTACACTCCCGACTTTTTGACTTCTTCACCTGTTCTAAACTGAACGCCCAGGCGTCGAAACCGGGCTTTCGCTGTCGGAAGCCCACGATTTTTGGAAAGGAGCACTATGGAAAATCAATATTCTATCCGTATAGGAAACACCAATTTTATTGTCAGTGTGAAGCAGTCCGAAACGGCGAAAAAGCCCATGGATACAGCGTTTCGTGGCCTTTGTGTCCATGAAGTTTTAGGCGATTGCTTTGCTTCTGACAAGTTCAATTTAGAGGAAATCAAAAAATCCTCTTGACAAACCGTCCCCGGAGGGCACCGGCTACCGGGCCAAGACCCGGTTTGCCAGGTTCCACAACCTCCCGGAGCTGATGGCTATGTTCAAGGAAGTGGCGGACATCCAGACGGCGGATATGCTGAATCTTCCTGTTCCCAAGGCCGTCTATCACACGATCTCCCTGAAACCCTCTGAATTGCAAAGGCAGATGGTGGCGGCGCTGGCGGAACGGGCTGAAAAGGTACGCAATAGGGAGGTAAGGAGCGACCAGGACAATATGCTGCTTATCACCAACGATGGACGCAAGCTGGCCCTTGACCAGCGGCTCACCAACCCCCTGCTCCCCGACAGCGAAACCAGCAAAGTAAACGCCTGCGCCGACAACGTGTTTGAGATATGGCAGAATACAGCCGACCAGCGTTCCGCGCAAATGATATTCTGCGACCTGTCTACCCCCGGAAAAGAACGGCCCATTGAAATGGCGGAAACTGAACCGGGCGCTTTTGAGATGGCGTCGTTTCAAAACTTGTATGATGACCTGTGTGATAAGCTGATCGCCAAGGGCATACCGGCTGAAGAAATAGCCTACGTCCATTCCGCTAACACAGAGGCCAAGAAAAAAGAACTGTTCGGCAAGGTGCGTTCCGGCCAGATACGGGTGCTGATCGGCTCCACGCAGAAGATGGGGGCGGGCACCAACGTCCAGCACAAGTTGATTGCGCTTCACCATTTGGATTGCCCGTGGCGACCCTCCGACCTCCAACAGCGGGAGGGGCGCATCATCCGCCAAAAGAACGAGAACGACGAGGTGGACATTTACACCTACGTCACCGAGGACACTTTTGACAGCTACCTTTATCAGTTGGTGGAGAGCAAGCAGAAGTTTATCGGGCAAATCATGACCAGCAAATCCCCGGCCCGCTCCGTTGAGGACATTGACGAAACCGCCCTGTCCTACGCCGAGATCAAGGCCCTCTGCGCCGGTGACGAGCGAATCAAGGAGAAGATGGATTTAGATATTGACGTTCAGCGGCTGAAACTGCTGAAAGCCAACCATTTGAGCCAGAAGTATTCTCTGGAGGACAGCATTATCAAGTATTTCCCCCAGCGAATCGCCATCGCCAAGGCGGAGATCAAGAGCGCACAGGAGAATATCGCTATCCGGGACGCGAATACCCACCCCAACAAGGACGGCTTTTCCCCCATGGTGGTGAGGGGCGTAACCTATACTGAAAAAAAGGCGGCGGGCAGCGCCATCCTCGCCGCCCGCAAAACCCTGACGGACGATAACGCTGTCATCCCCCTGGGCGAGTACCGGGGCTTTCAGATGGAGCTTTCTTTTGACCCATTTTACAAGGATTACACCGTGAAGCTGTCAGGTGTCTGTGACTGCGGTGTAAGCCTGGGTACGGACGTTTCCGGCAACATCCAGAGACTTGACAATCTGCTCAACAACTTTGAGTACCAACTGAAATCTGCCCAAAACGATCTGACCACCTACGAAACCCAGCTTGCCAGCGCAAAGGTAGAGGTTGAGAAGCCGTTTCCCCAGGAGGACGAGCTGAAAACAAAATCCGCCCGTCTGGATGAACTGAACATTCTGCTGAATATGGACAAGCAGGAAAACGAGATCGTGGATGGGGATGTGGGGGATGAAGCCGACGCCCCCGCCCGTGATGATCCTGACCGGGATCGGTGAGCATCGCACATTTGCCGTGCCGGTGGCTATGCGGTATAATGGCCGCAGAAAACAGGCGGAGGTGAAAGCGGTGGCTGACAAGATAAAATTTGAAACCTTTGTGGACGCCCAGGGCACGGCGTTTCAGGAGTATGTGAGTTCTATCACCGCGAAGCTGCCCAAGACGGACAAGGAATACCGGGCCATCCGGGACAAGATGGAGGGCATCTTTCAGCAATATCCCCATGTGATGGAGGTGTTCGACACGGAACAGGCGTCGGCGCTGACCGAACAGGAGTGCGCGGCGCTCATTCAGGTCATGGGCCTGCAAAACCAGCTTGCGGAGATAGAGATACAGACACTCTACCTCCGGGGCTGTTATGACGGCGTGGGCTATCTCAAAAAAGCGTGTGTCCTGTGACGAAGGGCGGCGCTGGCAGTCAGCCAGCGCCGCCCCCTACATAACCGGGAATAAAAAATTCATAGGCGAAAGAGCAAAAAAAGATGAAAATTTCCGTCAATCAAATCCAGTGTAAGCGGTGCGGCAGCATCATCACATCTGAACACAGCCATGACTTGAAATGGTGCAAGTGCCGGGGCGTGGCCGTGGACGGCGGCAGGGACTACCTGAAACGGATGACCGGCGACCCGCCCAGCGAATTTTTGGAACTTAGCAAGTGGGAGGAATAGCCGTTTACTCTTTGATTATCAGCTTATTCAGGTCAAAGAGCGCCGCCTTGTAATTCTGAACCCGGTACAGACGCTTGTTAGGATCAGGCTGCTCGATCACATGGCCCTCTCGTTCCAAAAGCTCCTTTTGCGCTTCCTTATCAAAATAGTGTCCATAGTCTATCAGCATCCCCCGGAGCGAGATCATGCGCCAATAGGGTATCAGGCTATCTTGGTCAGGTTTGCCGTAGTCTTTGAGTTCTGTGATAAAGTCCACACGCTGAATATCGGCGGGCTTCCAGAACAGCTTTTTATCAAAGGGCGTGATACCGTCGTTCTCAATCTCGCAGCGGTCAGCCCCCTTCCGTCTGGCCCACATCTCGCAGATGGCCTCCTGGGTGGTGAGCTTCCCTGCGGGGATCATGCACATAATGGTGGCGAATGTCTGCTTGTCCAGATACACCGCCTTTTTTGCGGCGGGGATATGTTCGCGGTCTGCCATGAGGCACCTCCATACGAAATTTTGCTTTTGCCGCATTATACCATCTTTTTTGTCCTGATACAACAGGAACCGTACATAGCCGGGGAGATTTTCAATCCGAAAGTCCCCCGGCTATTACTATCTGAAAAAGGAGTTGATGAACCATGACAGGCGAGGAACTGTGTACCAAGCTGTACCAGCGCATGGCCGCAGAACAGGAACACTATCGGAACTGGCTGCTGGGCCAGCCACCCGGCGAAATCCTGAACCATGCCGCCGAGTACACCGTCCGGGAGGACATCGTGATGGAAATGTCGGCGCTCAAACTGCCGGAGGCCCAGGTCAGGGCGCTGCTGAAATCCCACAACCCACTGGCAGACATTTACAAGGAGTGGAACAAAGTGGAAACCCACCACATGGAGGACTTGCGGGACGTGATCGAGGCCCGCGCCGACGCTGTGATACAAGCTGAAAAGAAAGCGGGCCAGCGGGAGGGACGGTAGATGGGCTATGTTACGCCGGAACAGATCATCCAGGCAAAGGAGCTTGACCTGCTGACCTACCTCCAGCGGTTTGACCCCCATGAG
>OFGF01001482.1_pt1 | contig 14577 bp, 18 predicted proteins | sample 1521711 | NCBI WGS metagenome assembly OFGF01 (sample SAMEA3504092, study PRJEB24116) | mouse gut metagenome | biome: mouse gut; feature: mouse-associated habitat; material: faeces | place: Denmark | collected 2011 | reverse complement strand
TGGTGTTCTATCTGAAATACGAAGCACCGCCAGACGAGCAGAATTTCCCGATGGTGATGGAGCTTTTACGGGCAGGCGAGGTACGGGAGGACGATGACAGCTATGTAAGCCCATTAGACGAGCTGTTTGACCGTCTGGAGATGGTAAACCCAGAGCATATCGCCCTCAAATACTACCGTGACTACCACTCTGGCTCTGCCAAGACCTTAAAGAGCATCCAGATAACCCTTGCCGCAAGGCTTGAGAAGTTCAATCTGGAGAGCCTTGCATCCCTAACCGCAACGGACGAGCTTGATTTACCCTCTCTGGGGGAAAAGAAAGTCGCCCTGTTCGCCTTGATACCCGACAACGACACGAGCTTTAACTTCCTTGTGTCCGTTTTATACACGCAGTTATTCCAACAGCTTTTCTACCTTGCCGACCACAAGTACGGCGGGAGCCTGCCCGTGCATTGCCACTTCATCATGGACGAGTTCGCCAATGTTTCGCTGCCCGATGACTTTGACAAGATTTTGAGCGTTATGCGTTCCAGAGGTGTATCCGTTTCGATTATCCTGCAAAATCTGGCACAGCTCAAAGCCCTCTTTGAGAAGCAATGGGAAAGCATAGTCGGCAACTGCGATGAATTTCTGTATCTGGGCGGCAACGAGCAAAGCACCCACAAGTATGTATCGGAGTTACTCGGCAAGGCGACCATCGACACCAACACCTACGGGAAAAGCTCTGGACGCAGCGGGAACTATTCCACCAACTACCAGATTTCGGGGCGTGAGCTTTTAACGCCAGACGAGGTGCGTATGCTCGACAACCGCTACGCACTTCTTTTTGTGCGTGGGGAACGCCCCGTCATGGATTTTAAGTATGACATCCTAAAGCACCCCAATGTGAAACTGACGACTGACGGAGGACAGCCGCCCTATCTCCACGGCGAGCCTACGCAGGCTGTCGCAACCATTGTGTTTGACAGCGACATTCCAAAGAACGCCACAAGCGTTATAGCGGTCAGCACATCCTATGAGCTTCTGTCCGAGCAGGACATCGCCGAGTGGCTCGGCGAAGAAGAAATATATCAAATTTAAGGAGGATTACACCATGAGATTTTTCAACAAGAAAGACACCCAGAAGAAAGCAACCACAAAGCTGCCTATGGGCAGAAAGAGCAGGACGGGGCTTGCGGTATATGCCGCCCTCATTCTCTGCATGACCTGCTTTACCACAACCGCCTTTGCCGCCAACGACCCCATACAGGTGGTGAACAACCTGTCGGATTTTATTTTCGGTCTGGTGAGGGCTGTCGGAATGATTATGCTCGGCTTTGGCATCGTGCAGGTGGGCTTGTCGCTGAAATCCCACGACCCGTCCCAGAGGGCGAACGGATTCCTCACCCTTGCGGGCGGCGTGGTGATTACCTTTGCCAAGGAGATTCTGACCCTTATCACGGGCTAAAGGAAAAGACTGCTCACTGAAAGACTGACACAAGACAGGGATAACGGGGCAGATCCGCTTTGCGGAACCTGCCCCGTTATCCAATTTAAGAACGGAGGTGGTCAAATGTCAGATAACTGGATTGTGCAGAACTTGGAGAATGCCCTTAACACATGGAACGAGAAGCTGTCGGAGATATGGCAGCTCATAACCCAGTCCCCAGAGCAGTTCAAGGGCGGCACTATCTGGAATGTAATCGTCAACATCCACGGTGCGGTGCAGGCTATCGGGCTTGCCCTGCTCGTGCTGTTCTTTGTGGTGGGCGTGATGCGTACCGCAGGAAACTTTGCAGAGGTGAAACGCCCAGAGCAGGCGTTGAAGCTCTTTATCCGCTTTGCCCTTGCCAAAGGTGCGGTGACTTATGGACTGGAGCTGATGATGGCTCTGTTCAAAATCGTGCAGGGGCTAATCTCCACCATTATGAACGCCGCAGGCTTCGGCTCGGCACAGCAGACGGTACTGCCCTCGGAAATCGTGACAGCCGTGGAGGACTGCGGCTTTTTTGAGAGCATTCCCCTATGGGCAGTGACGCTCATCGGCGGGCTGTTCATCACGGTGCTGTCGTTCATTATGATTATGTCGGTGTACGGCAGGTTTTTCAAGCTCTATCTCTACACCGCCATCGCACCCGTGCCGCTTTCCACCTTTGCAGGCTCTCCGAGCCAGAGCGTGGGAAAGAGCTTCATCAAGAGCTACTCCGCCGTGTGTCTGGAGGGGGCGATTATTGTGCTTGCCTGCATCATTTTCTCCCTCTTTGCGGCAACGCCCCCTGCGGTCAATCCCGATGCTGCGGCGGTGTCTATGGTGTGGAGCTATATCGGGGAGCTTGTGTTCAATATGCTCGTCCTCGTGGGTGCGGTCAAAATGGCAGACCGTGTTGTGCGTGAAATGATGGGCTTGTAAGGGAGGTATGACAATGTACGATTTTGAAGCGGAATACCGCAGGATATTTGAAACGCCCCTTGAGGAAATCAAAGAGGATATTTTCTTTCGGGCAGACAATTTCCAGAATGAGAAATGGTACGGCGACTTGCAGATGTATCGGGCAATCGGCGTCTGCAAGCCAGACAAAGAAAGCGTGTCCGACCTGCAAAAAGCATTAAAGGTCATGGGCTATCCCACGCAGGCTAAGGAGCGTGACGGACAGCCCTACCTTGTGCCGCAGAGGGAAACGCAGAAACAGCCCCCTGCCCGTAAGCATGAGGACAGGGAGCGATAAGGAGGTGAGAACGATTGGAAGTCAAAATAAATAAGGAAATCCGCAACTACACGGAGAGTATGTTTTTCGGGCTGTCGATGCGGCAGTTCATTTTCTCCGTCCTTGCCTGCGGCGTGGCGGTGGGCTTATATTTCCTGCTCCGCCCGCAGTTCGGGACGGAAACCCTCAGTTGGATGTGTATTCTGGGGGCTTCCCCCTTTGCCATGATGGGCTTTATCAAGTACAACGGCATGACGGCGGAGCAGTTCGTCTGGGCGTGGATAAAATCGGAATTTCTGATGCCCAAGAAGATTTTGTTTTCCCCAGACAACCTTTACTACGAAGCCATGAAGCCGACCCTTGAAGCCCACGAAAAGGGCTTGCCTGCCATGCAGAAAAAGCAGAAGCAAAAGGCGGCGAAAGCAAAGGCGAAGAAACCGAAACATTCCAAGAAGCCAACAAAGCGAGGAGGTAGACCATGTTAAAGACGCTTAAAAACCTGTTCAAGCAGGATAAGGAGAAATTCGTTGTGCCGAAATCGGTGCAGGCGGTCATCCCCATCAAGACCATCTGGGAGGACGGCATTTTCCTCGTGGGCAGGAACAAATACGCAAAGACCTTTAAGTTTGAGGACATCAACTATGCCGTGGCGAGCCGTGAGGACAAGGAAGCGATGTTCCTCGAATACTCGGAGCTTTTAAACGCCCTCGACAGCGGGGCGACCACGAAAATCACCATCAACAACCGCAGGCTCAACAAGGCGGATTTTGAGCAGACCATCCTTATCCCGATGGCAATGAGGGACGGTAAAGCCGTCGATGACGGCTTGGATAAGTACCGCAAGGAATATAACAAGATGCTGCTCGACAAGGCGACAGGGGCAAACTCCATTGTGCAGGATAAGTATGTGACCGTATCCGTGTGTAAGAAGAATATCGAAGAAGCGAGGAATTATTTTGCCCGTGTGGGGGCTGACCTTATCTCCCACTTTTCACGGCTCGGCTCGAAATGCACGGAGCTTGGTGCGGAAGAAAAGCTCCGCATCTTCCACGACTTCTACCGCACGGGGGAGGAAACGGCATTCCGCTTCGACCTCTCCCAGACCATGCGGAAAGGTCACGACTTCAAGGACTTCATCTGCCCCGACACCTTTGAGTTTGAAAAGGATTGTTTCAAGATTGGCGACAGGTACGGGCGTGTGATATTCCTGCGGGAATACGCCGCCTATATCAAGGACAGCATGGTGGCGGAGCTTTGCGAGCTTAACCGTAACATGATGCTCTCCGTTGATGTCGTTCCCGTCCCTACGGACGAAGCCGTGCGGGAGGTGGAAAATCGCCTGCTCGGTGTAGAAACCAATATCACCAACTGGCAGAGGAAACAGAACCAGAACAACAATTTTTCCGCCGTCATCCCCTACGACTTGGAGCAGCAGCGAAAGGAAAGCAAGGAGTTCCTCGATGACCTCACGACCCGTGACCAGAGGATGATGTTCGCCGTCCTCACGATGGTGCATACGGCGGAAACCAAGGAGCAGCTCGACAACGACACGGAAGCCCTGCTCACCACGGCGAGGAAGCACCTCTGCCAGTTCGCCGTGCTGAAATTTCAGCAGATGGACGGTCTGAACACCGCCCTGCCTTTTGGCGTGAGGAAGATTGACGCTTTCCGCACCCTCACCACGGAGAGCCTTGCGGTGTTCATTCCCTTTAGGGTGCAGGAAATCTACCATGAGAACGGCGTGTATTACGGGCAGAATGTTATCTCCAAGAACATGATAATCGCCAACCGCCGCCACCTGCTCAATGGTAATTCCTTTATCCTCGGCGTGTCTGGGGCGGGCAAGTCCTTCACGGCAAAGGAGGAAATGACGAACATCATCCTCACCGACCCCAACGCCGATGTGATTATCATAGACCCAGAGCGGGAGTATTCGCCCCTTGTGAAAGCGATGCAGGGCGAGGTCATCCACATTTCAGCGACCAGTGACAACCACATCAACGCTATGGATATGAACTCTGATTACGGAGATGGGGCAAACCCCGTCATCCTCAAATCAGAGTTTATTTTATCCCTCTGCGAGCAGCTCATCGGCGGGGCGAGCCTTGGGGCAAAACAGAAATCCATCATAGACCGCTGCACGGCTTCGGTGTACCGCCACTATCAGCAGGGCAACTATATGGGCGTGCCGCCCACCTTGCAGGACTTCCGTGAGGAACTCTTGAAGCAGAACGAGCCAGAAGCACAGGAAATTGCCCTTGCCATCGAGCTTTTCACGGACGGCTCTCTTAATACCTTTGCCAAGCACACAAATGTGGATACCAAGAGCCGCCTTATCTGCTATGACATTCTGGACTTGGGCAAGCAGTTACAGCCCATCGGGATGCTTGTTGTCCTTGACAGCATCCTAAACCGCATCACCCAGAACAGAGCGAAAGGCAGGAACACTTTTATTTTCATTGACGAGATTTACCTGCTCTTTCAGCACGAATACTCGGCAAACTTCCTCTTTACCCTCTGGAAGCGTGTGAGGAAGTACGGGGCGTACTGTACTGGCATCACCCAGAATGTAGACGACCTTTTACAGAGCCACACGGCGAGGACGATGCTTGCCAACAGTGAGTTCATCATCATGCTCAACCAAGCGTCCACGGACAGGATTGAACTTGCCAAGCTCCTTAACATCTCCGACTTGCAGATGAGCTATATCACCAATGTGGGTGCGGGACAGGGGCTTTTGAAAGTGGGCAGCTCCCTTGTGCCGTTTGTCAACAAGTTCCCCCGCAATACGGAGCTGTATAAGCTGATGACAACGAAATTTGGGGAGGTCTAAAAAGGGAGTGATTTTGGAGAGAAACCGTATTTACCCGATGGACTGCGTGGAGGTGTTAAAGGAGCTGCCATCGGAGAGCGTGGATTTAGTCATTGCCGACCCGCCCTACTACCGCATGAAAGGGGAATTTGACTTTGTATTCCAGTCCGTGCCGCAGTATCTGGCATGGTGTACGGAATGGGTACGGGAGTGCCACCGCATCCTAAAGCCTACGGGGGCGTTCTACTGTTGGGGGAGCAGCCAGATGATAGATAAGCTCTCCGTGGAGGTACTGGATAAGTTCGACTGGATAAAGCGGAATCTGATTGTCTGGAATTACAGGACGGGGCGACCTGCCAAAGCCGCCTACCGTGACGAAGCAGATTTTTTGTGGTTTTACAGTAAGCCCCTGCATGAAATCCATGTGGATGCCGTCCGCATCCCCTACGACAAGGGCGGAGAAAAGGACAAGAGGAAGAACCCCAAGGGGAAGTCCTGCGGCAATGTCTGGGAGGTGCCGAGGGTGATGCCAAACTACAAGGAAGCCACCAGCCACCCCACCCAGAAGCCAGAGAAGCTGGCGGAGCGGATGATACGGGCAAGCAGCGATGCGGGCGGCTTGGTGGTAATCCCCTTTGCAGGCTCTGGGAGCGAAATCGTCCAGTGCATTAAGAATGGGCGGGATTTTATCGCCGCCGAGAACAATGTTTCCTATGTGCAGGACATTATCCTGCCACGGCTGAAAAAGGAGACGGAGGCAGATTTTCTGTATCGGAGCAATGAAAATACCCTGCGGGCATCCCACGATGCCCCAAAGCAGGGCTTTAGGAAAGGAGGATTTTATGGCGGATATTAGATTTCGCAGCACGGCTCACCGTGATTTCTTTCTGGAGAACATGATGAAATGCAGGGTAAACGACTGCTACCACAGGGCGTTTTTTTATGTGATGGGGATTGCGGAGGAAACAAGGAAGAACATCAATACCATGTTCGACTTCAAGACGGACTGCATCGTGCCAGAGGGGATGCACAGCGGATGGCAGACAAGCGGCACGGTCAAGGTCTGCCACCTTGCTTTCAACCTCTGGAACGGTTACGCAGAGGACGGGCGTGAGAGGTATTCCACACCAGAGGAATTATTCTGCTGCGAGTTCGCCCCCTACTTCATGGAGGGCATCAAGGTGAGGTATCCCGAATATTGCAGGGATTTACCTGCACCCAAGCAGCACACCGACCACGCAAGGTAGACCAAACGAAACGAAGCCAAGCCTATTTTAAGTGAGAAAGGAAAAGAAAAGCCTATGAAAGAATATCTGAAAAAGTATCAGTCTGTTATCTGCATCGCTGCCGCCGTCTGCCTTTTAGGTGCGGCAGTTTTCTGTATCTTCCGCATCTCCCATCACGATGCGCAGGTGGACGAGCAGGCGGAGAACTTTGAACAGCTTGCCCAGATAGTGGAGCAGGCTCCCGAATCCGAGCCGGTTCCCACGGACAAACCCGTGAGTGAGGGCGAGGACGTTCTGGCGAAGTACAACGAGCCGTTCTTGCAGAATGAAGATTTGATAGGGTGGATTGCCATTGACGGCACCACCATCAACTACCCCGTCATGCAGAGCAAAAACAATCCCAACTTCTACCTCAAGCGCAACTTTGAAAAGGAGTACAGCGATTTAGGTACGCCCTATGTGCAGGAGGACTGCGACATCGCCGCAAGCGATAATCTGGTTATCTACGGACACCACATCAAGGGTGGCAAGATGTTCGGGGCGTTGGAGAGCTACAAGGAAAAGGACTTTTACGAGGGACACAAGACCGTCCAGTTCGACACCCTCACGGAGCAGGGCGAGTATGAAATCATTGCCGTATTCAAGACCGTGGCGTACAGTGCGGAGGGCTACCGCTACTATGATTTTATTAATGCGGAGAACGGGGACGAGTTCAACGCCTATGTGGGGAAATGCAAGGAGCTTGCCCTCTACGACACGGGCGTGACCGCCGAGTACGGCGACAGGCTCATCACCCTCTCCACCTGCGAATACTCCGCCCAGAACGGTAGGCTTGTGGTGGTGGCGAAAAAGGTGGACTGATTTGACCGCCAAATCCCAGAGGATACGGCATATCTTCGGAAAGGAGGCTCCCTATGGCGAAGATTAAGACCAGAGATGCGGTCAAAGGCACCATCAAGGCTATCGACAAGGCGGCTGTCGCTTCGGAGCGCATGAAAGCCGCCTACGCCAAGACCAAGGAAAAAGCGGAGCAGGGCTATTATGCGGAGGAAAGCTCTGCCACCGAGTACGCCGCCGACAAGGTTTCCTATGCTTCCGAGCGGATTGCAGGCGAGGGCGCACACCAGTTCAACAAGCAGGGGCAGAAATCCGTCCAGACCACCAAGGAGAACATCATCAAGGCAAAGGAAAAAGTGGCGGATTTTAAGGAAAAAAGGGCGGCAAAAACCGCAGAGAAACAGAAAGCACAGTCTGCTGCAGAACGGAACGGCTCACAGCCCCATCACGGGGCGGTGAGCCGTTCCCCTGCCCCCGATACCCCTGCAAATGCAGGTGAAAAAGCAAAGAGCCGCTTTATCAAGACAAGGCAGCAGGGAAAGCAGACCATCAAGACCACCGCCCGAAATGCCGAAAAGACGGTGCAATCTACCGCCCAAAGCACGGCAAAAACGAAAGAAGCCGCCAAAGCCGCCGCAAAAGGTATGGTAAAATCAAAAGATGCTGCCAGAGCCGCCGCTAAAGGTACAGTAAAATCAAAAGAAGCCGTCAAAGCTACTGCTAAAGGTACGGTCAAGACTGCCGAAAAAAGCGTAAAGACTGCACAGGCAACCTCTAAGGCGGCGATTAAGACCACGGAGCAGACCGCTAAGGCGACCAAGGCAGCGGCAAAGACTTCCGCGAAAACAGCACAGAAAGCGGCGCAGGCGGCGAAAGCCACCGCTAAGGCGACAGCCCACGCCGTAAAGGTGGCGGTCAAAGCCACCCTTGCGGCAATCAAGGCGATTATCGCAGGCACAAAGGCTCTGATAGCGGCAGTCATGGCGGGCGGGTGGATTGCCGTTGCCGTGATACTCATTATCTGCCTTATCGGGCTGCTTGTCGGCTCAGTGTTCGGCATCTTCTTTTCGGGCGAGGACTCTGGCAACGGTATGACCATGCAGACCGTAGTCCGTGAAATCAACGCCGATTACGACAGCCGCCTTGACGAAATCATAGGCGGCACTTCCCACGATGTACTGGAGATGTCGGGAAGCCGTGCGGTCTGGAAAGAGGTGCTTGCGGTGTACTCCGTCAAGACCACCACCGACCCAGACAACCCGCAGGAAGTCGCCACGATGGACGACAACAAGAAGCAGCTCCTAAAGGACATCTTCTGGGAGATGAACGAAATCAGCTCCCGCACCGAGAGCAAGACCGAAACCCAGATAACCGAGAGCGATGACGGTCATGGGAATATTGTGGAAACGGAAACCACCGTCACCCAGACCTACCTTTATATCACCGTGAGCCATAAGACCGCCGAGGAAATGGCGGACAGATACGGCTTCAACGAGGAACAGCGGCAGCAGCTATCGGAATTACTTGCCGAGGAAAACAATTCCCTCTGGTCTGCGGTGCTTTACGGCATCACCATCGGGGACGGCGAAATCGTCACCGTGGCTCTGTCGCAGGTGGGCAACGCAGGCGGCGAACCGTACTGGAGCTGGTACGGCTTTGACGGGCGTGTGGAATGGTGTGCCTGCTTCGTTTCGTGGTGTGCCGACCAGTGCGGCTATCTGGAAAGCGGCATCATACCGAAATTCTCCCTCTGTTCGGACGGTGCTGATTGGTTTAACGGCAACGGGCAATGGCAGGACAAGAACTATGAGCCATCGGCAGGAACGATTATCTTTTTCGATTGGGACGGCGACGGGACAATCGACCATGTGGGCATTGTGGAGAAATGCGAGAACGGTATTGTTTACACCGTAGAGGGCAACTCTGGAGATGCCTGCAAACAGCAGCAATATCCTGTCGGGGGCGGTTCAATCTACGGTTATGGAGTGCCAAAGTATTAAGCATATGGCAAAAGAAAAACCAGAGGTTTATTCCTCTGGCTCTTTTGCCTTACATAAGGCAGTTGCAGTTGCTTCAAGAATGGATAAATCCTTATCATCTAATTTATCCAGAAGCATATCTAAGCGTTTTCGCATAACGCTTTTTGTGCCTGTCTCTTTTTTAAATATGTACGGGTCAATGGGAATATCGAACATTTCAGCAATATAGGTCAAAAGCCCAAGACTTGGGTGCTTTCCTTCAAGTTCGATTGCTTGGAGGTGTCTTGGGGAGATGTCGAGTGTTTCAGCCAAGTTTTCCCGTGTTATTTTCTGGGCTTCACGGGCTTTTTTGATTTCTAAACCGATTGGAGTGAAGTCAAATCCGTATCTGTTTTTCTTGTTTCTTACAAATTCCATATGTTCACCGCCTATGCTTAAATTTTGTCATGTTCCATTTTACAGAGATAGAAATTCTCATTAAACGAGATAGAATCTCTAAGAATAGGAACTACAAATGCTAAATCGGAGAACAAACGGTATAAATTGGGAAATGGATTATCTATAAGAATTTGAATCGAGATGTGAGGATGGCATTGCTGAATATTGAGGGATTTTATATGGAGAGACTTTGGAAATGAAACATAGCATGTGATTCCATTTGAAGTTATGGATGATACATAGTATAATATTCAGAAAAAGAAAAAGGTGGTACAGCCATGAAGAATAAAATGCTTTCCCAAAGCGTTGCAGATAGTATTTTGTCGATGATAACAATAGAAAAGCGTTTTTCAGTTGGGGATAAACTTCCAAATGAATTAGACTTATCGGAAGAACTCAATGTAAGTAGGACAACATTGCGAGAAGCGATAAGAATATTAGTTGCTTATGATATACTGGAAATCCGACGTGGTAAGGGAACTTATGTTACTGAAAAAATACTTGAACAACCACAGGATTTGGAACAACTTTCTTCTGTCAAAGTAAATGCAAAAGACCTATATGAAATGCGGCTGATTTTTGAACCAGAAGCAGCTTATCTTGCGGCTATAAGAGGGACAGATGCAGAGATAAAAAGGATAATTGATTATGGAAAGCAGATTGAAAATGAAATTAAGAGTGGAAAGGACAGAACTAAAGACGAACATGCTTTTCATAAAGCGATTGCACAAGCTACCCATAACGAATTTATGAATAAACTCATGCCAATATTATATCAGGCTATTTCAAAAGGAGTGGTATTGTCAATTCAGAGTGAAAAGGCAATCAATGATACGATAGGCGACCATAGGATGATAATGGAATTTTTGGAACAACGTAACGCCGAAGGGGCAAAGAACGCTATGAGGATTCATATTATGCACGCTATAAAAGAATTGAATATTGAATGATTATTGTGTGGCACTTGCAAGTGAAAGCGAGTGCCGTTTTTTTAGCCAAAGACATAATACAACGTATTGACATCATACAACTAATCGGGTATAATAGAAAGAAAATCAGTATAAGGAGGATGTTTTATGCAGTTCATTGATGTATCTACATGGGAAAGAGCGATGCACTATGAAATATTTAGAAATAGTGTTCAGCCACAGTATTGCGTGACTTTTGACGTGGATATAACAAATTTTTTATCGTATGTAAAGAAAAGAAGGTATTCGTTTACTTTTTCTTTTGTTTATGCGGTGACAAAATGTGCAAATGAGATTGAAGCGTTTCGATGCCGCTTTGTGGAGGGGAAGCCCGCCATTTTTGAAACTATCAATACATCATTTACATATCTTAACAAAGACACAGAGCTTTTTAAGGTAGTCAATGTCCCTATGCAGGAAAGTATAGAAGATTATGTTGCTTTGGCAAAGGAAACGGAAGAGAATCAGACGGAGTATTTTACTGCACCGATGGCAAATGATATTTATCAGTTTTCATCTTTTCCGTGGGTGTCATATACTCATATTTCCCACACGGAATCTGGGAAAAAAGACAATGCAACGCCCTTATTTGATTGGGGAAGATTCTATGAAAAAAATGGAAAGATATGGATGCCGATTTCAGTGCAAGTGCATCATTCGTTTGTTGACGGCGTACATATCGGAAAATTTGCTGAAAAGTTACAGTGTTATTTAGATGATTTTGAGTAGGTGTTCCTATGTTTTACAAGCGGGCATTTTTACCGGAAGAATATGATAAGGGTATAGCAAATGCTTTGGCATACTATGAAGAATATTTTAAGCAAATAGCAGATATTGTTACGACTGTTTTTTAAAGAACAATTATATGGTTGGATATAGGTGCGGAACAAGGAAAATGGCGAGTATAGTATCCGGTAATCCTCAAGTTGAAAATATGGTTTGCTGTGACAATTCGCTCCAGATGTTAAGAATAGCGAAAGTGTGTATCTGTTTTTCAAATGTTGAGTTTTTAGAAAATCTGTAATGGCAAAAGACTGAAATTTGATATTTTTCGAGAAATATTCCACGGAACGGTTATAGACCATTTACGTGGTATAAAGTCACTATAATTATAGTGATATAAGGCTGACTCCAAACGGATGATACCTTTAGGAATTATTGTCGCTATAAGCCGTTCTTCAGAAAAATCACTTTTATCTGACAGTTGGTAACAACCCTGATAAATGCGATCAAGATAGCGATTATGATGTAATATAACAATTCTTTTTTCTGCTAATGTTCGCAGGAATAAAGTCAGCTCTCTTTACTATTCCATTTTTTTTGAGTATGACTTGTTTTGTTATTTTTTTTATGTCTAAGCAATCATCAATTTTCTTATTTTGTAAATTTGAATGTGAGTTTTATTTTTACTTTAGCATTGTAAAGTAAAAAAATTAATAAAAAAGAACACAATATAAAAGAATCTGTAAATTTTTTTGAAAAGCTATTCCATTTTCTTTCTTCAATGTTTATAATGAAGTCTAAGAAGCACTGCTTTTATCTATAGCTAGAGCGATAAATATTATCAATACGATAACAAAATGAGAACATTAGTTTATATATCATGAATTGCTGGATAATTGATAGATGGTATATGGTATATGGTATATGTTAAGCAATAGGCCCTGTGGAAGGCTTTTTAATGATTGGAGTAGTATAGGTGTAATACTTAATGTGGGGATTTTGTCCTTTAAATACACATGAAGCCTGCTATTACAGTTGATTTTCTAAATAGGCATTAGTATAATATCAGTATAGCAAAGTTTTGATAACTGGAATAAATGATGCGAATTGGAGTAAAAATGGATGAGATTTGCATGGGAATTAAATAAAAACAGTTAGGGATAATAGAAGTATAAATTGTGTGAAAGGAATGGGGTGGATATTATGCAAAGCATAATTCGGTTTTCTTTATTTGGTAATTTTGAAAGATTTAGTACAAGTAATTTGGACTCTTATATGAAATTAATTGAATTTTTTGGAAAAAGAGGATATAGACCTGCTACAGCAAACGAGTTACAATTGCAACCTAACGGTCAAAGTAGAGTAATTGTTATGCCAGTTTTTCTGAATGAAACGGGAGCAATTATAGAAATGTCATCAAATCGTATAAACTTTCAAAAAAATATTAATAATATAATAAAGATTGATACATTAAATCAGGAATTTTTAAATGAATTTTCAAATTTGTTAGATACTTTTATTGCAGAATTTTCGATTTTATCTAATAGGCTTGCGTTGAATTGCGAGATTTTGAAAGAAGGTATTACATCGGAAATGCCAATACAATCAAGTTTTTTTGATAATAATAACAAAACGGAAATGACAATGAGAAATGCTGCAAGAAAAGAGGTGGAAAAAGAAGAAAGCAATATAATTATTGAAAAGTATGTTACTATACAAGGAGGATTTACTAAGTATTCATATGATATTAATTCAATTGGAGAGAACCAGTTGATTCGTTTCAATGGTAGTAACATTAAGAAAATGTATGAAGCATATATAGATATTGCCTTACAAATAGAGAAAGGCTTGGAATAAATCTGATGTATAAAAATATTGCGTCTATACCTTCTGATTGTAAAATAATACAACTAAATGAAAATGATTTGAGAAATATAACATATTTTGATACAAATGTGGATATACATGAAAGTGAAATGAAAAGATTCAGCAATATGTATGATAAAAATATTGCTGAACAATTTAAAAATATGCAAAATAATATTATGAGCAAAGAGATTCCGATATTAACCAAACTTTTAATGGAAAGTTCTTTTGAAATGGGTTATGAATCTTTAGCAGAAAAATATTTTAATCAATTATCATTGGAATATGGTATTATTGCAGATACGGTACTTCAAAATATATATCTTCAGAATATGTACGACAATCAATATTTATTAAAGCATTTGTTATTTATTGTTGGTAATTTACCAGCAAGTAGAAGATATAATCTTGAAATTATTCCGTTAGCAGGGATTTCTAATCCAGATATAGAAATCCAGGATTTGTCCGTAAAATGCCTTGAATCATGGGAGGATAAGAGGCATTTACCAACATTGATTGGTTTGTATGAGCGAACAGATGTGGAATGGTTTAAAGAATATATAAATGATGTGATAGAAGAACTGAATGAGGGTTGAAATGGCATATTATGTGAGGAAAATTTCACGCTCGAAATGGCAGGAGAGTCAGTTGAGCACAGATGAAGTTAAAGCACTCGAAGAAGTGAGAAGTGTAAAAGCAGATGCAATTACTAATTGTATAAAAACAACGGGTAATAAACTGTCATTGTGGAAAGTAGATGAAAAGAGAGATGTAATAGAAGATATAATCCCTTTAATACTTGGCTTTGAAAGACCAGATACTTGTGATATTATTTATATTTCTGACGAAGTATTTTTACAAGAGGGAATATTATTGGAACAATCTTCTGAAGATGCAAATGTACCAATAGAATCTTTGAAGAAATATCATTATAATGCTGTAGTTAAAGATTATGAGGGATTAGGAAAGTTTGCAAAAGTAGTATTAAAATCGTTGAATAATTATAAAAGGTTTAAGGGAAAAGAAGTTAAAATAAAGTTGAAAG
>OFGF01001479.1_pt1 | contig 14596 bp, 10 predicted proteins | sample 1521711 | NCBI WGS metagenome assembly OFGF01 (sample SAMEA3504092, study PRJEB24116) | mouse gut metagenome | biome: mouse gut; feature: mouse-associated habitat; material: faeces | place: Denmark | collected 2011 | reverse complement strand
CGGCGCAATATGGCTTGCCCTTACCGTTCTTTTGTCTGGCGCTGATGTTTCCGTGTTTTCAGATATACAGGCGCAGGCGGCGGAGAATGAACAAAGGATCGTTTATTTTGGGAATTATATTCAACGGGAAGTAACGGATGAAGCAGAACTGGAAGAACTGCGATTTTGTGATCAGGAAGGTCTTTTTACAGGCGGAAATTTTTTTTATCAGGATACGCATTATAGAAAGAAAGATCACACTTATTATAAAGATGCCCCGATTGCATGGCGCGTTCTAAAGGATGACGGGGATTATCTGACGCTTTTGTCAGATAAAGTTCTGGAATCCCGCGCATATGACAGTGGGGGAAGTTGGAAGGACAGCGCCATACGCAAGTGGCTGAATGAGGACTTTTTCGAAGACGCATTTACACAAGAGGAGCAGGAACAGATCGCGTGGACGAAATTAAGCACAGAGAGACTGGTTTATATGAAGCCTTCGGTGATAGAAGTTACGGAAGACAAAATCTATCTTCCGCATGAGGAGGATGTGAGAAATGCGGACTACGGTTTTTCGATTTCGGATTCGGAAGATGAGAGCAGGACGGCATACCAGACAGAATATCTTGATAAAAAGGAGTCTGCGTCGAGCTGGTGGCTCAGGGGGGATCCCAACTGGTCTTACGGGAACCCGCAGAACGTGCGCGTTACGGAATCAGGTTCCTTTGCAAGATGGTACATGACATGGGGGTACGGAATCAGACCAATGCTGCGTGTGAAAAAAGACGCGGCAGGGCTTTTGGCGACAGAGCCGGAAGAAAAGAAGCTAAATACCGAATATCAGGATTCTTCTTTTGATTTGACGCGCAAAGTAGCGCAATTATTTGAAGGAGAGTCCGAATATGGCCAGTTTACGGTAGACGGTCCGGAAGTAAAGGCGGCGGGTCTTGAATTTAACCTGTTCAAATTTAACTGCGAAGTCAGTGCGCCATTTAAATTTGACCATACAGATTTTTGCATAAAATATGATGCCAGCGCAAAGACAGCGCAGGTTCTGGTCGGATATAACGACAAGGCCAAGAAAGAATTGGACAAGTCGAAGAAAGATTCGAATAAATGGAAAAATGATTGGGAAAGAACAAAATCCCTTGTATTAAAAAATCAGAATTTGCCGGAAATCAGTTATGAGAATGATCAGGCAGAGACGTTAAAAGAAAAATTTGACAAAGCCCTGAAAGATGCCAAGGAGAGAAAGGCCAGCGTGTTATTTAAAGCGGAGGCCAAAATTCTGGGATATTTCGAGTTGCAGTTTGATGATTCCGGTCAATATATTACCAGCATGAACGAAGGTGGTATTTTTTTCGAAGGAACCATCGGGGTAAATGCGAGACAGTATCTTCTCGGAAGTATTTTGTATGCGCAAGAAGGAGTGACGGGAGGAGCGGAAATTTCGCTTGCGGGGAAGTGGGATGCGCAAAACAAGAAGATTAAGCCGCATGGAAGCTTTTCGCTAATAGTCGAGCCGAGCATTGCGCTTGGGGCAAATGCTCTGGTTGCAGATGTGCAGGGCGGCGTAAAAGGGGAGCTGAAAGGAACCGTTGAAGTGTCGCAAGAAAACAAAAACGCGTCAACAGGAGTCAAAGTCTGGTTGAAAGGAAGCGCCTTTGTGGCGCTGAGCGCGATCATAGGCGTCAAGGTGGAAAAATCATGGAAATTTCCGAAATATGTAGAGATATGGCCGAATCTAAGCATTCAGGATGAACCGGATATGCAGATGAGATTTGCTCCGGCGGAACCGCTTGGCGCAGATCAGGCGCAACTGCTGCAGAAGAACGGCGAAAATCAGATCGGCAGCAATGTGATGGATTCTCTGGCGTATGAGCATGCGAAGCCTCAGACAGCCGAATTGCCGGACGGCAGGATTTTGCTGACTTATTTGTCAGACAGCCAGAAATCTGCAAAGGGGCAGAATACGCTGATGTACCGCGTTTATGCGAACGGCGGGTGGTCGAAAGCGACAGCGGTTTTTCAGACTTCCCGCATGGATACGGCGGGCAGGCTGTTCCAGTATGAAGGAAATACATACGTCATCTATGAAAATAGCGAGGTTTTGCTGGACGAATCCATGTCAAGCGAAGAAGTTGCGGCCTCGATGGAAATTTATGTGGCGAAGTTCGATGCGGCAGCAGGAGAATTTCAGAAGCCTGTAAAGGTCAGCGAGGCGAATGACACCTATAAGCATGGCTATCTTCTATGCGAAAAAGACGGAAGACTGACGGCGATGTGGGCGGAAAATTCAGAGAAGGACGTCATGCAGCAAAACGGGACGACGAAGATCTATGCGTCTTCTCTGGCAGACGGGGCATGGTCAGAGGCGCAGGAGTATCAGTCGATTGATAAAGCCATTCAGCATATGGGCTTTGCCAAAGGAAAGCTGATGTACAGCATAGGCAATGAGTTCTGGCTGGGAGGCAAATGGTATGCTCCGAGTGAAACGATAGATTCTCAGAACTTCCAGTATGCGAATGATAAGATTTATTATGCGGGAGACAGGGGGTTGTGTTATGTGTCGCAGGAAGGAGGGAGCGGGCAGCGTACGGGAGTATATACAAGCAATACATATGCGCTGGATGGAGAGAGAGGCGTTTACTGGACACAGGCGGTTGGCTATAAATCGAATATCTGGTACCAGTCCTTTGAAAAGGGAAGCTATCCGGTTCAGATTACCAGAGAGGACGGATATATCGGAGGCTTTGCAGTTTGTCAGAACGAGGGGGAAAACGTACTGGTCTATACGCTCCAGACGGTAGATGAGAATGCGCAGGATCCTTATGGAAAAACTGTGTTAAAATCCACGTCGGATTTATCAAGAACAGAGGCGAGGATTGATTCTGTATCGTATGACGCATGGTCTTATCAGGCGGGAGGGGCAAACGAATTTACGGTAGAAGCAACCAACAGCGGTACGACAGACTTGCACAATGTCGAAGCGGCTTGGTCGGACGAAAGAGGAAACGAGATTGCAAGGACTCTTTTATATAAGAAACTTCCGGCAGGAGGCCGCGCGTCCGAAACGGTAGAAATCGAGATTCCTGCAGAAATGAAGCAGGGAAAATTAATCGTGACCTTGGAGGCGGACGAGGCTCTGGAGAGCGAGGCGTCATATGAAAGAAGCATAGAGGCGTGCGAGGCGGATTTATCCATTTCGCCGGCCGGCCTGACGCAAGTTAAAGTAAAGAATGCAGGAGACGGGAAGGCGTCAAACGTAAAAATATGCGTTTATGACGGTAATCGGAAGGATGTTTTGCTCAAGACATATAAGGTAGGTGACTTAAATGCGGGCGCGTTGAAAACTGTCGACGTTTCAGACGCGTATCGAAATGCAAAAACAGATGAGGAAACGGGGCAAAAAAGCCTTTACTGCGTTGTGCTGCAGGAAGCGGAAGAGTATGCTTTTTCGGATAATGTGCTTATACTGCGCGCAGAGGAAGGAAAGCTGCAGAAGCCGAATCCGGGCAAGCCGGGGCCGTCAAAGCCAAGTTCGGGCAAGCCGAAGCCGTCAAAGCCAAGTATGGGCAAGCCAGTCATAAAAAAACCGGATTCGGGAAACGCGCCAGCCAAAAAAACATTTGCGAGCGGCGCGACTGTGGAAACGAAGTTTGGGCGCTACCAAGTGATTAGCGCGAAAAAGAAGACAGCGAGGCTAATCAGCGTCAAAAAGAAAAAAGCAACGAAGCTCGTAGTGCCGGCGACGGTTAAAATCTGCGGGATCACCTGCAAGGTAACGGAAGTCGGAGCGAACGTCATGAAAGGCAATGACAGGTTGACAAAGGCAGCGCTGGGCAAACACGTCGTCACAATCGGCAAGCGCGCGTTTTACGGCTGCAAGAAGCTGAAAACCGTAGAGGCAAAAGGAAAATTGAAGGCGATCAAGAGCGGAGCGTTCAAAAACACGTCGAAAAAGTTATGCATCTGGGCGAAGAAGCTGACGAAGAAGCAGAAAAGGGAGCTTTTGAGGAAGCTGAGAAAGTCAGGAAATAAAAAAGGAACTGTAAAATAAGTATAGGAGCTTCCGTTTGCTGGTTTTCTGTCGCTGGGACATGATATTCCTGCCCCAGCGTTTTTCCGTTTGTGCGCCATGGGCGCGCTCAAACGGGTGAAAGTTCCGAACACGTCTAGGCAACGAGGAAGTGTATAGCTTAACAGCAAGATTTTGTAATGCCATAATAATTTCACTTTTATCAACATATCCGACGGTTGTTGCGGGCGCAAAACTCCACCATAAACCATCAAAGAAACTCATGTCCTCTATAAAGTGAATTGCAACACCGCCTAGGGCGATGCAAACGAGGCGCAAGAAAACCATATGTTTGAGACCGTTAATCTCAAAGAAAAATTTCAAGATTTTCAGTATTTTGAAGACATGAAACATTTTGTAAAGCGAATTGAAGGGCATTACCGCAAGCAAATCAAGAATGTTGTTTTTGAAAAAGACTTTTTTATCTCTTGACAATGCAAGTCGCAAAGCGTAGTCAATATCGAAAATGACGTGAATTACATTATTCTATTGTGGGAAAAAGAACCGAAAAACGGTTCACTTTGATGAAGTTGGTGAAAAAATCCTCAAGAGGAGATACAAATTCATTTTGTATCTATACACCGCATGCGAGACTGGCAGCTGAAAGACTGTCAGTCTTTTTCATTTTTTGCTTGTAAATACAAGTCAATGAGGCGGTCAAGCGCCTGAATATCCTCCGGACTTGCGTCATCGTTTTCACCGCCTCGTTTTCTAAAGCAGATCACGAATGGAAATGAAAATCAATAAAAAAGTTACCAAAGGAAACGAAAAACGATTAATAAAGCAATTGCTAGCAATCATAATGTAACCATAGACGACAAGATGGAGGTAAAAACAATGTTGAAACATGAATTTGAGGAAATCGTAAAGAGGAAAGTCATAAACGAACAGTTCAAGACAATCGAAAAATTATTCATGAGCAGCATACGCTTCTGCCGGTTCAACTACCGAACATCAGAAAAAGTATATAAGTTTTGAAGGAAAAACCGAAGAAAAGTCTGCTTCGAACAAGAGTGTTTTCAAAAATGCAGATGAGGGGCTTTTGCGCCCCAAAATACATATAAAAAGAATACGAACCTTCCGCAGAAGATCAGGTGTGTAAAACCCCGATTTTTATGGGAGATTCATATTTTAAGATTTAGAGTCTAAAAAACGGTATTAACCGTTAGCCTCTTTTGACGTTTCTTTTTCAAAACAGGGGAGGGGCCCGCCGTTAATACGAGCCTTTTTCATTTTCCTGTTCGTCCAGCAGTCTCTGCATATATCCGTAAAGATATTTTTTGTTTTCTTCCGTCAGAGAGGAATAAAGCTTCATAATCTCGACGTCCAAAGGATTTTTATTTTCTTGGAAGACAGGTTCGGAACCGTTTGCAATCCAGTCCGGATTTACCAGAAACGTCCGGCAGATATCGGAGAGGACGCGTTCGGTCAGGCAGATCCGCCCAGTCTCGATATTGCCGAGATTGGAGCGGGACATATTGATTTTTTGAGAAAATTCTTCAAGCGTCATGTGGAAGATGCGCTTTCTCAAATGACGGACGCGCTCATAAGGTTTCATAATTCTGCTCCTTTCTATACTTTTACGGAGTTTTAGGCGTTTGTGAAACGCCAGAACCCCCATAAATGCGGGAATCTTTTTGGTACAAAATAAAACATCTCCTCAATAGTTTGTGGTAAAATAGAATTGTCCCAAAACTATCAACCAATCCACCAAAAAGGAGATGTACTTACATGATAACATACAAACAGCTTTCTTTGGCAGATTTTTTTACCGATTGCCAAAATAAATTTGATAACGATAAATATGCGTTTCCGATATGCGCTGTATGAGCGATGGGTATTTGGCGGAAGAATTAGAACAGGAATATCAAACAAAAACCATATAACCATTCTTTCCAAATTCCATATTTCTTTTTCCCTCTGCATCTGTTAGAATAAAACCAAACAACAAACGGAGGAAAATCATGTTAGAACAATCATATTACGACAAGGCAGATGAGATTATCGGCCGGCATGGGTTGGAACAGCGTTTTCTAATCCCAATTATCCAAGATATCCAAACCTTTTACCGTTACCTGCCCCCAGAGTTATTAAGCTATGTAGCCGGACGGCTGGGAATTAATGAAGCAAAAGCATACAGCGTTGCGACCTTTTATGAAAACTTTTCCTTCGAAGCAAAAGGGAAATATGTAATCCGCGTATGCGACGGCACTGCCTGCCATGTGCAAAAATCAACTGCAATTATAGATCAAATATACAAAGAAACCGGTCTAAGCAAAGGCAGGCATACGACAGAGGATATGTTGTTTACGTTAGAAACGGTATCCTGTCTTGGCGCCTGCGGGTTAGCGCCTGTATTAACGGTCAACGATGCTGTCCATGCCGCAATGACTCCGGAAAAAGTACATGAACTATTCGAAGAATTGAAGGGGAAAGAATAAATGAAATTAGAGAACAGAGAATCGCTCAAAATACAGCGGGCAATAGCGAAAGAAGCAATGTCCGCCCCGGCGCACAGGATTTTAGTCTGCGCAGGGACAGGATGCCTTGCCGGAGGCTCTGCAAAAATATATGACAAGTTCCTAGAGCTTGCGGCAAAAGAAGAAGGCGTTGAGATAAAGTTAAGCGCTAAAGAAGCCCATGCCAGCCTTCCATCTGGCATCCATCATCAGGAAACCGCCCATACAGGCGGGAAACGCAGCGGCTGCCATGGTTTTTGCGAAATGGGGCCATTGGTGCGGATTGAACCGCAAAACTATCTTTATGTCAAAGTCAAAGAAGAAGACTGTGAAGAAATCTTTGAACAGACAATCCGAAACAACCGTCCCGTTAAACGCCTCCTCTACGAAGAAGATGGCGTAAAATACGAAACACAGGAAAAAATCCCTTTCTATCAACAGCAGACTAGGTTAGTCCTTAAAAACTGCGGCCATATCGATGCGGAAAACATAAACGAATACCTTGCCGTAGGCGGGTATCAGGCATTGGAAAAGGCGCTGTTTGAACTGTCGCCCGAGGAGGTCGTGCGGGAGATTTCCGATTCCGATTTAAGGGGACGGGGCGGCGGCGGTTTTAAAACCGGATACAAATGGCAGCAGGTCGCCCGTCAAGATGCGGCAGAAAAATACATCGTCTGTAACGGAGATGAAGGCGATCCCGGCGCATTTATGGACAGAAGCGTAATGGAAGGCGATCCCCATAAGATGTTAGAAGGCATGATGATTGCAGGCTATGCAGTCGGCGCAAAGGAAGGCTATATCTATGTGCGCGCGGAATACCCGCTTGCCATAAGCCGCCTGAAAACTGCGATTGCGCAGGCAAATGAAGCCGGTCTTTTAGGAGAGAATATTTTAGGGACAGATTTCCATTTTCAAATACATATTAATATGGGCGCCGGAGCGTTTGTCTGTGGAGAAGGAAGCGCGCTGACTGCTTCGATAGAAGGCGAACGCGGAATGCCAAGGACAAAGCCGCCAAGAACCGTAGAGCAGGGATTGTTTGCAAAGCCTACCGTACTAAATAATGTAGAAACCTATGCCAATGTCCCGATGATTATAAATGAGGGCGCGGCATGGTATCATTCGATTGGAACGGAAAAAAGCCCCGGGACGAAAGCCTTTGCGCTGACCGGAAGCGTAAAGCATACGGGGCTGATTGAAGTGCCAATGGGGACTACACTGCGTAAAATCGTCTATGACATAGGCGGCGGCGTAAAAAACGACGTTCCGTTTAAAGCAGTCCAAATCGGCGGGCCTTCCGGCGGATGCCTTGTGACGAACAATCTTGAAGTGACCTTGGATTTTGATTCTTTAAAGAAACTAAACGCCATGATTGGCTCCGGCGGCCTTGTCGTTATGGACGAAAACACCTGTATGGTGGAAGTTGCCCGTTTCTTTATGAATTTTACCCAGAACGAAAGCTGTGGCAAATGCGTTCCCTGCCGGGAAGGCACAAAGCGGATGTTAGACATTTTAGAAGACATCGTTGCGGGGAATGGGACGGAAGATTCCCTGAAAACCTTAGAGGAACTCGGCGAAGCCATTACCAATACGGCGCTTTGCGGGTTAGGGAAAAGCGCGGCGCTTCCCGTATTATCCACACTGAAAAATTTCCGGGAAGAATACTTAGATCATGTGGTGGGCAAACGCTGCGCCACTGGCGTCTGCCAAGGGCTTTTACGTTACCGCATTTTGCCGGACGTTTGCAAAGGCTGTTCAAAATGCGCCAGAAATTGCCCTGTCAATGCCATCAGCGGCAAAATAAAAGAACCGTTTGCCATAGACCAGTCGGTTTGCATTAAGTGCGGTTCCTGCCTTGAAAACTGTCCGTTTGGCGCAATCGTTAAGGAATGATTTTTAGGCAGACTGCCGGACGGCGTAAAGGGATTTAGCCGAACTGTTTAGGAGGAAGAAACACATGGATTATATTACAATAGACACTAGAAAAATACCAATCGAAGGCGAGAAAAACGTACTGTCCCTGATTAGGAAGGCTGGCATTGACTTACCGACTTTTTGTTACCATTCCGAATTGTCCATCTATGGCGCCTGCCGTATGTGCGTAGTGGAAGATGAGAAAGGGCGTATTTTTGCATCCTGCTCGGAACAGCCCCGCGCCGGAATGGTGATTTACACGAATACGAAACGGATTCAAAGCTATCGGAAATTGATTATAGAATTGCTCCTTGCATCCCATGACAGGGACTGCACGATTTGCCACAAAAACGGCATGTGCGAATTACAGTCTCTGGCATACAAAGTCGGTGTGCATGACGTCCGTTTTCCAAATACGAAGGAAAAGCGCCCTATCGACATGAGTTCACCGAGCATCGTATTAGATCCGAATAAATGCATCCTGTGCGGCGACTGTGTCCGCACTTGTGACGAAATACAGGGCGTGGGCGCGATTGATTTTGCGTTCCGCGGCTCAAAAACGCAGGTGACGCCGCCGTTCCACAAAAAACTAAGCGAAACGGACTGCGTCGGATGCGGGCAGTGCGCGGCAGTCTGCCCGACGTCTGCGCTTTCTTTACGGTCGAATGTCACCGTTGTATGGGATGCCATTGAAGACAAAAATATCCGCGTCGTCGCGCAGGTGGCTCCTTCTGTCCGCATTGCGGTCGGCGATCATTTCCAGATCCCAAAAGGGGAAAATTCTTTTGGGAAGCTTGTGGAAGCCTTAAGGATTATGGGGTTTGATGCAATTTATGACACGAACTTTGCGGCAGATTTAACCATAATGGAAGAAACGAAAGAATTTGCAGAACGCTTAGAAGCAAACGAAGGCCTTCCGCTGTTTACGTCCTGCTGCCCCGGCTGGGTGAAATACTGCGAGAATAAATATCCTGAATTTGCAAAACATATTTCCACCTGCCGTTCCCCACAGGGTATGTTTTCCGCTGTGTTAAAAGAATACTACAAAGAATTAGATGAAAAAGAAGGAAAACGCACAATGATCGTTTCCGTTATGCCATGTACCGCCAAAAAAGGCGAAATTCTAAGAGACGACAACTATACGGACGGCAGACAGGATACGGACTACGTCTTAACGACGACGGAAGTAATCCGCATGATTAAACAAATGGGCATACAATTTGGCAGGCTCGAAGGCGAATCCGCTGATATGCCGTTTTCTCTGGCATCCGGCGGCGGGGCGATATTTGGCGTAACCGGAGGCGTAACGGAAGCCGTTTTACGCCGTCTGTCCAGCCAGAAAGATTATGCCGCTTTGCGGGAAATTAGTTTTACCGGAATCCGCGGCGAAGAAGGAATCAAAGAAGCCGTCGTGGAACATAATGGAAAAGAAGTCCGCATAGCCGTTGTCAATGGGCTTGCCAACGCAGGCAGGCTGCTAAACCGGATCAAAGCGGGCGAATCGAACTATGACTTTGTAGAGGTGATGGCGTGTAAACGGGGCTGTATTATGGGCGGCGGCCAGCCGGGGCCGGCGGGGCCGCGGACGAAAAAACGCAGAATGGCGTCCCTTTATAAAGTGGACAAAAGCTCAAACATCAAATCCGCAGACGAGAATCCGGCGATCGAAGCTTTGTATCAGGATTTTCTCAAAGGAAAAGAGCATAAACTATTACACCGGAATTTATAACAGCAAAGAGAGGAAGTAAGAAATGGCAGCAGCAAAACCGCAGATCTCCGTGATTATCCCGGCATACAACGTGGAAAAACACATTACGCGCTGTCTGCGTTCCTTAGAAAACCAGACTTTAAAACAAATAGAGATTATTGTAATTGATGACGGAAGCGCAGACGGCACACAACAGGCAATCCGGGCATTTATGGAAGAAACGAAACTTTTGGTCCGTTTATTTTCCGATTCAAACCATGGGCAGGCATATGCCAGAAACTTTGGGATGCGGCAGGCAGAAGGGACCTATCTCGCATTTATCGACAGCGATGATTATTTAGAGCCGGATTATTTAGAAAATTTATATGAAACGGCGCAAGCCTGCCAATCAGATGTGGTAAACAGCGGATACCGCGTGGTAAAAGAAGACGGCTCCATAGTGTCGGAAGTAAACGTGTCCCCATTTTCAAAAGTCAGCGGATTTGGCCGCGCCGGAGTGTTTGTCACATGGTCGAAACTTTACCGGAAGGAGTTTCTGCTAAGAGAAAAAATCCGGTTCCCGGAGGGCAGATTATACGAAGACGTCCCGTTTTCTTTAGAAGCGAAATTTTTAGGCAAACATGTAAAGAGCATTTCTAACATTGGGTACAATTATGTCCAGCATGAAAACAGCACGATGTCCGCATCTTCCATTAAAAGCGAGAAATTTCCGTATCAGGAATTGGATGCATCCCTGAAAAAATTACAATCTGCGGACGTGGAGGACAAACATGCCTTGGAATTTGAAGTTTTGCATTTTTTTACGGGATTTTTGTTTTTATATTGCAAAAAAGCTTCCAAAGAGGAGATAAACACATTTTGCAGGTATGCCATGAAAGAACTTGTGCAATATTTTCCAAACTACCGGAAAAATCCTTATGTCGGCATATTCCGCTCGAAAGAACTTCCATTTTATTATAGAGCGGCGATTTCCCTGTTTGTAATGCTTTCTAAATTACATTTGCTTACCCCTTTTACTTATTTGATTACGAGGTAGGGAAAGGGAATAAACCGTTTGTTCGGGCAGGCATATATCATATAAAAAGAAAAACCGCTTTCGTAGTTTTTGAGCGGTTTTTTCTTTTTGGTTTTCTGAACTCATTCATTTATGCGTTTGTTGGAGGCGATGTGATTCGTGTCTTGATTTCTTGAAACACTTATAGTATATTTGAATAGATATGCAAGGAGGACACAGGATGCAGGAGAAAGTAAAAATAGCTGTGGACGCTATGGGCGGAGACAATGCCCCGCATGAAATAATAAAAGGCGCAGTGGAGGCAGTGAAAGAAAGAAAAGAGATACAAGTCTGTCTGATTGGGAAAAGAGAACTGATTATGCATGAATTAAGCCAATTCTCTTATCCTAAAGACCAAATCCGCATCGAACATGCGCAGGAAGCCATTGAGACGGCGGAGCCTCCCGTTTTGGCGATCCGGAAGAAGAAACAGTCATCTATTGTGATTGGAATGAATATGGTGAAACAAAAAGAAATGGATGCATTTATTTCGGCGGGAAGCTCTGGGGCGGTATTAGTGGGCGGACAGGTGATTGTCGGCAGGATAAAAGGCATAGAGCGTCCCCCATTGGCGCCGCTAATCCCGACGGAAAAAGGCGTGTCTCTGTTGATTGACTGTGGAGCCAATGTCGATGCAAGGCCGTCGCATCTGGCGCAATTTGCAAGAATCGGTTCCATCTACATGAAATATGTCGTAGGGGTCAAAAACCCAAAAGTCGCGATTGTGAATATTGGCGCGGAAGAAGAAAAGGGCAACGCTTTGGTCAAAGAGACATACCCCTTATTAAAGGAATGCAAAGACATAAATTTTACAGGAAGCATAGAAGCAAGGGAAATTCCACATGGGGAAGCGGACGTGATTGTCTGTGAAGCGTTTACGGGAAATGTAATCCTGAAATTATATGAAGGATTAAGCCAAACGCTTCTGCATGTCGTCAAAAAAGGACTTTTGAGCACGCTGCGCAGCAAAATAGGAGCTCTTTTGATTAAGCCGGCGCTGAAAGAAACCATGAAATCGTTTGATGCATCCGCCTATGGCGGCGCGCCGTTACTCGGATTGACAGGACTTGTCGTAAAGATCCATGGCAGTTCCAAAGCGGCGGAGGTCAAAAATGCCATTATCCAGTGTGTCACCTTCCATGAGCAGGAAATTAATGAAAAAATAAAAAATAATATTGGAAACTCAGACAAAGGGAAAGAGTAGAAAGGAAAAGAATTATGGAATTTGAAAAGTTAAAACAGATTATAGCAGATGTATTAAACGTAGATGCAGATGAAATTACCATGGACACGACCTTTGTAGATGATCTTGGCGCGGATTCTTTGGATATTTTCCAGATTATTATGGGAATCGAAGAAGAATTTGACATTGAAATCAATAACGAAGAAGCTGAGAAAATTGCAACGGTCGCAGACGCGGTAGAACAGATCAAGACGGCTTTAAATTAAATGCAATACGTTTCAGAAAAAGCCCTTGTGAAACAGGGCTTTTTTCATTATAGGACAGGGGATTATAAAATATGAGAAAAATCGAAGATTTTCAAGATTACATTGGATACCGTTTTGAGGATTTGGACCTTTTAAAACAGGCGCTGACCCATAGTTCGTATGCCAATGAAAAACATTATAAAAAACAGCCGGACAATGAGCGGCTGGAATTTTTAGGCGATGCGGTGCTTGAACTTGTGACGAGTGAGTTTCTGTATCTGAATTACGCAGATTTAAGCGAAGGGGACTTGACGAAACTGCGCGCAAGCCTTGTCTGTGAGCCGACGCTTGCGAATTGCGCCCCCCAGATCCAGCTTGGCGGATTTATCCGTCTGGGCAGAGGGGAAGACATGACGGGAGGAAGGGGCAGGAAATCCATTTTGTCGGACGCCTTAGAAGCAGTGATAGGGGCTATTTATCTGGATGGTGGTTTTACTAATGCAAAAGAGTTTATACTGAAATTTATTTTAACGGACATTGAGCATAAAAAGCTCTTTTATGATAGCAAGACTATCCTACAGGAACGCGTGCAGGCGAAGGAAGGGTCTAATCTGAAATATTCGCTGTTAGAGGAGAGCGGGCCGGATCATGCGAAGCTGTTTAAAGTGGAAGTCCTTGTAGACGGGAAAGCCATGGGGACGGGAAGCGGCCCGACGAAAAAAGCGGCGGAGCAGGAAGCGGCTTATCAGGCTTTGTTAAAATTTTCGGACATGGCGTGACAAATTCAGGGGGAAATATGTATTTAAAAAGCATAGAAGCGCATGGATTTAAGTCCTTTGCGAATAAAATTGCGTTAGAGTTCCACAATGGCATTACAGGCATAGTCGGCCCGAACGGAAGCGGAAAAAGCAATGTGTCTGACGCGGTGCGCTGGGTTTTGGGCGAGCAAAGCGCAAAGCAGTTACGCGGGGCGAGTATGCAGGACGTTATTTTTTCCGGCACGGAAAACCGTAAACCGTTAAGTTACGCCTATGTGGCGATTACGATGGATAATTCGGACCGTATGCTGGATATTGACTATCAGGAAGTGACGGTGGCCCGCAGGGTCTACCGTTCCGGCGAAAGTGAATACCTGCTGAATGGAAGCCCCTGCCGCTTAAAAGACGTCAACGAGCTTTTTTATGACACGGGAATCGGAAAAGAAGGCTATTCCATTATCGGGCAGGGGCAGATCGAAAAAATTTTAAGCGGACGCCCCGAAGAAAAAAGGGAGCTGTTTGATGAAGCGGCTGGAATCGTCAAATATAAGCGGCGGAAAGCGGCGGCGCAGAAAAAACCGGCAAACAGCCTTTGCCGCCGGCGGCGAAATCACCGGAGCCTATTCCTATGACGGGGCCTATCTCCGGGATTACGACCTGGGAGGAACGGGCTTTGCGACGCTGCTGCTGAACCGCTACCGCTCCGGCAGCGTGGGGCGGCTGGTCACCGTGGACAAAAACGGCGAGGCTTTGGGCACTTTGGACGTGCGGGAGGAGGTGCTGAGCATTTCCGCCTCTGGCCGGTATCTGGCAGTGCTCTACGCCGACCGTTTGGAGGTCTACAACCAGGACCTTCAGCCCTACGCCGCCCTTCGGGGCATCGGGTCCGCCCGGGAGGTTCTGATGCGCCCGGATGGCTCGGTCTTGCTGCTCTCCGGCGGCTCCGCCAGCCTGTTTTTGCCTTGATTGCATGAAAATAAGCGGCGTGTTCACAAAACGTTTACACGGGAAGAGGTAGGAAAGTTTGACGACACCTGTTATAATAGATGCCATCGCCGTGGCGGTGCTGGCGCTCTTCGGAATTTTGGGAGCTTGGAAGGGACTGCTGCGGACGCTGGCGGGACTGCTGGTAGTGGTATTGTCCCTGGCGGGGGCGGGGGTGGAGCGGTTCCGCCTGACGGCCTTTGGAGCGGAGATCCAGGCGGACACCCGGGGGCA
>OFGF01001474.1_pt1 | contig 14655 bp, 10 predicted proteins | sample 1521711 | NCBI WGS metagenome assembly OFGF01 (sample SAMEA3504092, study PRJEB24116) | mouse gut metagenome | biome: mouse gut; feature: mouse-associated habitat; material: faeces | place: Denmark | collected 2011 | reverse complement strand
CCGCCGGGCGGTCAGCGGGACGCTTGCTCCAGGCAAAGCGCCACATCCCGTCCAGGGACTGCCGCAGGGAGCTTTCCCCCCGCTCCGCTTCCTCCGCAGAGGCATAGCACACGTGGTCGGAATGGGCGTCCAGGCGGTTGATTTGGAACACGGCAGGGTCGGTCAGCCAGTTCAGATTCGCTTCCATGCGTTTCTCTCCTTGCGTTTACTGTTTTGCGTTTGCCGCCAGTCCGTCCAGGCTCTGCCCCTTCAACGTCCGTTCCAGCAGCTCGGGCAGACGCTCCGGGGCGCAGGCGAAGCAGGGGATGCCCATGGCGGAAATCCGCCGGGCGGTCTCCGGGTCGTAGAAGGGCTTGCCGCCGTCGGCGATGGCCAGCAGCACCACCACGTTCACCCCGGAGCTTTTCAGCTCCTCCACCCGGCGCAGCAGGGCCGCCCGGTTTCCCCCCTCGTACAGATCGGAGATGAGGAAAAACAGGGTTTTCGCCGGGGATTCAATCAGCCCCTGGCAGTAGGCGATGGACTTGGCGATATCGGTGCCGCCCCCCATCTGAAAGCCGAACAGCAGATCTACCGGGTCGGCGCACAGGGGGGTGAGGTCCATGATCTGGGTGTCGAAGGCCACCACGCTGGTTTTCACCGCCGACATGGAGGCCAGCACGCAGGCCATGACAGACGAGTAAATGATTGACTGCCCCATGGAGCCGCTCTGGTCGATGTCCAGGATGACGTGCCAGCGGTTCACCTTGCTGGAGCGGTCGAAAAACCACACCCGATCCGGAATGACGGCCTTCAGCTCAGGATTGTAGTTTTGCAGGTTCCGCCGGATGGTGCAGGGGAAATCAATGGCCGCCGCCGACGGCAGGGGCGAATGGGCCCGGCGGTTCAACGCCGCCGTCACCGCCCTGCGCACATCATTTTCCAGCATCCGGTTGATCTCCTCCACAATTCTGCGGATGAATTTCCGGGCGGACTCCTTGGACTTCTTGGGGATCTGATCCTTGAGCATCAGCAGAGTGGACGCCAGATTCAGATCAGGCTCCAGCCCCTCCAGCAGCTCCGGCTCCAGCAAAAGCTGCTTCAAGCCCTTGCGCTCAATGGCGTCATTCTGCACCACCGCCACCATTTCCGGGTCGAACAGGGAGCGCAGATCCCCCAGCCACTTGGAGATCACCGGGGAGGACGGGCCCTTCCCCGCCCCGCCGGAGGGTGGCCCGCCGCCGAACCCCTCCCCCGGCCCGCCGTAAATGGCGGACAACGCCCCGTCCATGAGAAGCTCCTCCTGGGACAGCGCGCCGCCCCCCATTCCGGTAAAGGAATCCTCCGTCTCGGCCCCTAAAATCAGCCGCCAGCGGGAAAGCTGCTCGGTTTGCGCCATTGCGCTCCACCCCCTAAATGTCATCAAAATCGAACTCGTCCAGGCTGTCCAGCACCGCCTGCTCCGTCTCGGTCACATCGTTCATGAGCAGCTCTGCCGCCTGCCGGGTGTTGACGCCCCAGATCTCCCCCAGGTTTTCCGCGATGTCATTTTTCTCATTGGGGGAAAAATCCGCAAAGGCCCGCCGCAGGAACACCAACGCCCGCCGGAAGGTCTCATCGTCCAGTCCGCTCAGGTATTCGTCCAGCTGCCGCCAAAGGCTCAGCCGGGCAATGAGGGCGTAGCGGTTTTTGCCCGCCAGCCCCTCGAACCACCCCGCGCCCAGGTCGGCGGGTACCCCGGGGGACAGCCGCCGGGCCACCTCCCGGGAGAGAAGGGCCTCGTCCGCCTTTCCCCGCTCCAGCAGGATGGCCATGGCGAAGCCGGAGCACCGGGTGTTGAGATCGTCCCGGTCGGAAATATCTTCCAGCAGCTCCAGCCAGCGGCCCTCCTCCAAAAATTCGTGATTGAGCTGTAAAGCGTTTAACCTGTCCATTGCCTGGGTAACAGCGGGCGCGGACTTGGCGTCGCACACGCAGGCGTCCGCCAGCGTCAGGCAGGCCCGCAAATAGAGCTGCTTGATCAGCGGCACCACCGGGGCCGGGTCGAACCGCCGCAGATCGCCGTACCGCACCACCAGGGACAGCCGGGAGGCCGTCTCCGCCACCTCTGAGACAGCGGCGGAGTCCACGCTCAGCCCCTGCAAGACTGACAGCGCGTGGGCCGCAGCCGCGGGCATACCGCACAAAAAGGCGTCCTGGAAGATGGCCGCCGCCTGGGCGATGGAGGAGCTGTTGTCCGCCCGCTCCTTCAGGGCGAAGGCCGCCGCCCCTTCAATCGTATCCCCCATGAGGGCGGACTCCACGATCTCGATCTCCGCCTCGGGAGTCCAGCGCAGCTCCCAATACTCCCCCCAGTTGGCCCCGTCCTGCCGGGAGGGCAGAAGATTGGCAAAATGAACCCCCAGCACCCGCAGGCGGTGGAGGAAAAACGACCGCCGCAGATCCCCCAGTGCCGCCGCCTCCGACTTCACGTTCAGCTTTTCCCGCAAATCCAGGTCGAGCCGCTGCAATTCCGCCGTGCGGAACTTCTCCAGCCGCAGGGCCTTGAGCTGGCGGTAGAAGTCCTCCTGTACGCTGGTGCGGGCCACCCCCTCCGGGAGGAAGCCGATTTTCCTGCCGATCTCCGTGTCCGCCGCCGCGATGGACAGCTCGGAAAAGCTGCCGTGGCCCATTGTGGTGACGCTGGCGTCCCGCAGATCTGTCAAGGCAGGATACTTGCTCCCCCGCATGAACGCAAGGGTGTCCGCCAGCCGCACCGCCTCGATCACCTCGGCGGAGGACACCAGGTTCCCCGCCTTTCGGTGGGCGGCGGCAAGGCGCGTCAGGTAGAGGTACGCCCCCTCCCCCACCCCGGCCCCGTTGAGCGCGTCCCACAGTAGCTCGAAGTAGGCCGGGGCCCTGTTCCCCGCCCCGTAGCCGGAGCGGGAGGACAGCCGGTAGTAGGAATAGGGCATCAGCGTGGCGCAGCAGTCCGCCCTGGGCAGGGCGTTTTCCTCTTCCTCGGTCATGGGCTGGTTCTCCTCCAGCCCCGCCACGTGGAAGGAGCCGCACACGCAGAAAATCTTTTCCGGGGAAATGCCGGAGGCGATGGCCTGGGTGATCACCCGCTTCATATACGCCTCCCGCACCACCGTCTCCGCCATGTCCCGCCCGCTCTCCATGGTGGCCGCCCGGAGCTGCCATCCAAAGGTGTTGTTGACGGCCTGGAAATCCTCCCGCTCCCCCAGCTGCTCAAAATTCCGCTCCCAGAAGGTGTCGTGATCCTCCCCGGTGAGGGTTTCCAGCCGCTTGTAGACGCTCTCAGTGGTGACCGGTTCCTCCTGCCGCTCCTCCCCATCTCCCTCCGGCGGCTCGTCCCGCTTTGCCGCCGCCTCCGCAAAGGCCAAGAACACGGACGAGGGCAGATCCATAAAGCGGCACTCCACCCCGTGCTCATTGGCCCACAAAATGGCCTGCACCTCCGGCGAGTAGACGGCGAAGGGCCACAAAACTGTCCGCACCGGAGGCTCCTTGGTGTAGGCCAGAACCGCCGCCGGAAACTGGGTGGACGGGTGGCACAGCCACTCCATCTGCCCGTTGAGGTCGCTGGGCCCCTCCACCAGCACCAGCTCCGGCTGGGCCTTGTCCAACGCCTTCCGCACCCGGAAGGCCGCCGCCGGGGACAGGTGGCGCACGCCAAACAAGATCGGGCCGCTCATCACCCGTTCAGCTCCCGGCAGGCCCGGTAGAGGGGGAGCCAGGCAGACCCCCGCTTCTTCATCACGTTCTCCAGGTACTCCTTCCAGGTCACCTTGTCGTGCTCCTCGTCCTTCACCACCGCGCCCTGCAGGGCGGCGGCCAGATCCCCGTCGGAGATCCGCCCGTCCCCGAAGCTCCCGGCCAGGGCCATGGAGTTGGCCAGCAGGGAGATGGCCTCGGCGGTGGACAGCACCCCGGAGGTGGTTTTCAGCTTCTGCTTGCCGTCCAGGGTGGCCCCGGCCCGCAGCTCCCGGAAGATGGTGACCACCTTTTCCACCGTGTCCTCCCCGGGCTGGCGGGCGTTCAAGTCAAGCCCGCTGGACAGCTGGGCCACCCGGGTGCGCACAATGTCCAGCTCCGTCTCCATGTCGGACGGCGTGGGCAGGACCACGATGTTGAACCGCCGCTTCAACGCCGCCGACATATCGTTGACGCCCTTGTCCCGGGTGTTGGCGGTGGCAATGACGGAGAAGCCCTTGGCGGCGGGCACCTCCAGCCCCAGCTCGGGGACGGAGAGCCGCTTCTCCGACAGGATGGAGATCAGCGCGTCCTGCACCTCGCTGGCACAGCGGGAGATCTCCTCCACCCGGGCGATGGAGCCCGTCTCCATGGCCCGGTACACCGGGCTTTTCACCATGGCCTCCGGGCAGGGGCCCCGGGCGATGAGCATGGCATAGTTCCAGGAATAGCGGATATGCTCCTCGGTGGTGCCCGCCGTGCCCTGCACCACCTTGGTGGAGTCCCCGTTGACGGCGGCGGACAGATGCTCCGACAGCCAGGACTTTGCCGTTCCAGGCTCCCCGATGAGCAGCAGGGCCCGGTCTGTCACCAGCGTGGCGATGGCGATCTCCACCAGCCGCTTGTTTCCCATGTATTTGGGGGTGATCTCCACCCCTTTGACCTTGGCGTTCCCCGTCAGGTAAGTCAGCACCGACCGGGGGGACATCCGCCAGCCCGTGGGGACAGGCTCCGTCTCCGCCGAGATCAGCGCGTCCAGCTCAGTCTGGTAAAGCTCCTCCGCCGGGAGACGCTGTACGTTTTTGTCTGCCATCTTCGTTTCCTCCCATTAAGGCCGCATTTTGTTCCACTCGTCCCACTCCGGGAAGGGCCTCCCGGCTTTGAGCTGCTCTATCGTCCAGGGCAGGGCCAGCTCCGCCATGGCCGCTTCCCGGCCCTGGGAACGGATCTGCTTGGCGTCCAACCCCTCCCGGCACAGCTCCGCCACCTCGGCGGCGGGTAGCACCTTGTATGCCTCGTTCAGCACAAACCAGACGTAATAGATGGCCGCGGGCTTGCCCTTCTTCATAGCCTCGCCCAGCACACCCTTGGGGCTTCCGCCGAGCCGCAGCAGGTACTGGCTGTAGCTGTACCAGCTCCCCGTCTCCACCATGCGCCGGCGGAGGTAGGGGACAAGCTGGGCGCACTGCTCCGGGTCGTTGGGGTTGGCAAGCTCCGCCAGATTCTTGTCAAAGCCGTCCACCTCGTCCCCGCCGCCGAAGGGGTAGTAGTGCCCCATATTGGGCTTACAGGCCGCGTGGACCAGCCGCTCGATCCACCGGGCATCCAGGGACTGGGCGGCGGGCTGGCCCGCCACAATGACGTGACGGCCCTGCCTGTTGTTCCAGTACAGATCGTTCAGTGCCCGCAGCATGACGTTGTTCAGCGTCTCCTTGCGATCCTTATCCAGCAGGGGCTTTTTCGTCAGGATGTATGAGCCGTACTTGTCATAGACCTCCGCCGCGGGCAGGGACAGCAGGGCCGCCTGAAAGCTGATGTGCAGATACCGGGTCATCTCCGGGCGGCGGTCGAACAGGGTCAGGCAGTAGTCCCGCAGCGGCCCCGGCCCGGTGTGGCGCATGATGTCCAGCAGCCGGTCGGTGAGCTTCACCCCGAAGAAGCACGGGTGGTTCTTCTCGTCCTCGATCCGGTCGATCTCCTCCATGCGGCTGTCCGCCCACCGCCAGAAGTCCAGCGTCGCCGGGGCGTCCTTGTGCCCCAGGCTCCAGCACCAGGCGGTGAGGTCTGTGCCGTCCTCGTAGGCGGGCCGCTTCTCCCCGTCCAGGAATTTCTCCAACCGCTAGCGCAGTCCGGCGGTCACCAGCTCAACGGCCCAGTCCGCGTTGGAGGGCTCCAGGAACTTCACCGACTGGCTGTGGGCCGTGAGCTCCTTCTCCCAGAAGGCCCGGACCTCCGCCCCGTCCTGCTTCGCCAGAGCCTCCAGCGCGGCGTCCCGGCTGTCCCCCCGCTCGGCCTTGACCAGCTCCAGCAGAAGGGACACGTCCCCGCTGTCCGCGCCCAGGGCCCGGATCACCGCCGCCCGCACGTCCTTTTTCGCCCCGGGCAGAATCTCACGCAGCCAGGGCGCGGCCTCCGCCCCTTCCACCGCCGCCAGAACCTCCACCCGGCGGGCCATCTCCCGTTTCCCGGCGGGGTCGAAGCCCTTCTTCAGCACGGGCACCACGGACGGTCCCAGCTTTTTCAGCAGCTGGGCGCACAGATCCGCCATCTCGCCATAGCTGTCCCCCAGGCCTCCCACCAGGGCGGGCAGTACCCGGTAGTCCAGGAAATCATCGGCGCACCGCTCCCAGGCGGAGTTTACCACCTCCACCCGGCCCCCGCCGGTGGTGGTCAGGGCGGTGAGCAGGGGCTGGATCTGTCCATAGGAGATCTGGCGGTACTGCCCGCTCCCCACGGGCAGAGGCTCCAGCTCCCCCTCCATCCCGGTTTTCGCCTGGGTGTAGGCCACCGCGTCCACCAGGGCCAGCACGTCCAGCAGCAGGCCCGGACGCTGGTCCGCCGGGGCGGACAGCAGCTTGGCAAGTCCCGTGTCGATCTTCCCGAACACCGGGCTGGCCGCGGCCAGGGGCTTTAAGCTCTCCAGCCCCCGCTGGAGCCGGAAATCCTCCCCCAGCAGGGACACCCCGGCGATGGCGGCATATTCCAGCCGCTCCTTCACATCGTAAAGAGGCTGTAAATTCATCGGAGCACCTCCTCAATATTGCAGGCGGACCACGTTTTTCGGCGTGACCACACTGTAGGGGTGAAGGCACAGGGCCTTGTCCCGCCCATCATAAAACATCAGCCCGAACAGCGCGCTCCCCGCCGACAGACGCTTGGGCAGCATACCCAGCCGCTCCACGCAGGCGTGGCCGGGGCCGTCCTCCGGGCGGTCCCGCAGGACGATCCGATCCCCCGCCGGGTCCTCCAGCAGGTACTCCTCCCCAATTTTGCCCAGCCGACCGATGGGGACCAGCACCGCCAGGTACTTGGGGGCCAGGGTGTTTTTGATCTTCCCCTTGGTGAGCTTTACCGCCGCCGCCAGACTGGGCTGGGCCATGGTGGGCAGCTTGGCCTGCTCCTCCGGGAACAGGGGCCGGGTGGTTGCCGTCTCCCACCGCGCCCGCCGGTCCCCCTCGCCGGGATAGAGGTAGAGGGCGGGGGTCTCGATGAGGTCGAACCGGCTGTCCTCCCCCTTCACATACTTCATGGCCTTCAGGGGCCGCAGGTTCAGGGTCTGGAGCAGGTCCCCCCTGTCCAGATCCAGCCACCAGCCCCGCTCCACCTGCTCCTTCTTGGCCTCGTCGTAGGACACGTCAAAGGAGAGCTGCACCAGCTTGGCGTTTTCCCGCACCGAGCCGATGGCGTTCAGCTCCTCCAGCTTCCACACGCCGCCCAGGGCCTCAAACAGAGTGGAATCCTCGGCGGAGAAGTCCCCCGCCTCCAGCTTGCCCTCCAGGAACACCCGGCCCTTCTTGATGGTGGAGCGCAGGGCCACCAAAAGCCGCAGGGCCTGGTTATAGGCCGCGTCCGCCTGGGCGGGCTCCTTCTGCACCGTCCGCACCGCCAGGGCGATCCGGGTAAAGGCCGTCTGGGGCCCGGTGAGATAGCAGCTCCCCAGCTCCTTGGCCAGCTTATCGAAGGTCTGGGCGGAGCTGCCCGCCAGGGTGCCCAGGCCAGAGGACAGCAGCTCGTCCACCATCTTCTCCGCCATGTCCAGCCCCTCCAGCTGCTTGGCCAGCTTCTTCTTGCGGGCGGCGGTGTTGGGCTTCTTTGGCTTGGGCGGCTCAGCGGCGGCAGACTCCTTTTTCGCCGCCCGGGCGGCCTGCCTGGCCCGCTTGTCGGCGATGTCCTGGGGCATCTCCGCCGTCTCAAACGGCTTTGCCGCCAGAAGCTCAAACATCAGCCCCAGGGCGTGCTTGCAGGGGAACTGCCGGCTGGGACAGGAGCAGCGGCAGACGGGCGCGTCCTGGCTGGTGAAGTCGATGGACACCCGGTAGGGATTCTTGCCGCTGCCCGCGCACTCCGCCCAGTACAGGGTGTCGTCCGCCGTCCTGCTGTGGGCGGAGAAGCTGCCCTTTTTTGACAGCTTCCGGCCGTTTTCCGCCGCCGCCGGGTTGGGTGCCTGGAGAAGGATAAACTGTTCCGTCAAATTCATGGGGTTCGCTCCTTCCGAAGATCAAGAAATCAGCCATATTGTACTACATTCCATCCGGGGACGCAAGAGGTTGCGGCGGCAGGATTTTCCGCCGGCGCAATTTTATGCTCGTTCCCCCCCTGTTTTTGGGTTGACAGGCCGCTTCTTTTCTTTTATGATAGGAGGGAATTCCAAGACATTACGGGAGGGAGACCCATGAAGCAATTTTTTGGGATGAGCCGCCGGGGAAATCTGGACGAGGCCCTTCAAGGACTGCGCCAGCCCCAATTTCTCATGCTGCTGTCCAACAACGATCAGTTTGAGGCCCACGTAGCCGCTCTGGAGCAGCGGTTCCCCGGCGTGCCCAGCATCGGCTGCATCGGCATGGCCTATCAGACCGGGATGGTGGAGCAGGGCGTGGGCGTCATCGCCTTCACCGGCGGGGTGACCGCCGCCGCCAACGTGCTGGAGCAGGCGTCCACCATGCCGGTGAAGTACATACAGAGGCTGGAAAAGGATATCCAGACGGTGGGCGGCTCGGCCCGGGACACGGTCTGCATCGACTTCTGCGCGGGCAACGACGCCTGCGTGCTCACCACCATCTACACCGCCCTGCAAAAGCGGGGCATCTCCCTGATGGGCGGCACTGGGGATCAGGGCCGCGTGGCCGCCAACGGCCGGGTGTACCAGGACGCGGTGGCCTACGGCATCGTCCGCAACCAGGGCGGGCGGGTGAAAACCTACAAGGAGAACATCTACCATCAGCTGGGGGATTACCGCTTCGTGGCCTCCGGCACCGACCGGGCCAATTATATCCTGGGCGCGCTCAACGGCAAGAGCGCGAAGCAGGTATATAAGGACATCCTCCACGTCTCCGACCAGGAGATCCTCACCCGCACCTTCCAGAACCCCTTCGGCAAGCTCAACGGGGACGACACCTGCATCATCTCCATCAAGGAGGTGCAGGGCAATGCCCTGGCCTGCTTCCGGCAGGTGAACGACTCCGACGTGCTGATTCTGCTGGAGCTGGGGGATTACCGGGCTATCGTCCATCAGACCATCGCCCAGATCTGCCGGGACTTCCCCCGCCGCTCCGCCGTTTTCTCGGTGAACTGCCTGTTTCGGTACAAGCTGTTTTCCGAGCAGGGCTATATGCAGGACTACCTCCGGGATATGGCCGCCCTGGGCAATCATGCGGGCTTTGTGGGCTATGGGGAGCACTACAACAACCGGTTCGTCAACCAGTCCATGACCTGCGTGGTCTTTGAATAAAAGGAGGAAACGGCCATGCTGTTTGGAAAGAAAGACCGGGCCAACGCCCCTGCCCAGGAGAAAAAAAGCCTCTACCCGGTGCTTCACGTGGCGGGGAGCCTGAAGGAATACCAGCAGGAGCTTGTCAAAAAGGAGGTTGCCTCCCTGTGGGAGCTGAGCCGGGTGGGGGCCTCCTTCTCCAGCGTGCTGCGGGAGGGCGACCAGTTCCAGTCCAAGCTCCAGGACCTGGGGGAGTCCTTCTCCAGCATCAATGATACGGCGGGCCAGTTCGGCCAGGTGCGGGAGGAGATCACCCAGTCGGTGGACCAGGCCAGGGACCGTATGTCCGAGCTGGGGCAGGTATCCGCCCAGGTACAGCAGTCCTTCGTGGCCATGGAGGAGACCTTTTTGCAGCTGGAAGCCTCCATCCAGGGCATTCAACGCTCCATGGAGAAGATTGTCTCCATTGTGGAGCAGACCGATATCCTGGCCATCAACGCCTCCATCGAGGCGGCCCGGGCGGGCCAGGAGGGCCGGGGCTTCGCGGTGGTAGCCGCCCAGGTGAAGAAGCTGGCCGAGGAGATCAAGTCCCTGGCCGGAGAGGTGGACACCAGCGTCAGCGACGTGCAGTCCCGCGCCGGGGAGCTGAACCAGAGCATCACCGCCTCCCAGCAGACCCTGAACCAGAACGCCGCCATCGTGGAGCAGGCCGAGGTCAGCTTCGGTCAGATCACCTCCGCCGCGGACGGCGCGCTCACTGTCCAGGACGGCATCGCCGGGGTGATCCAGGCGTCCCAGCAGGAGCTGCAAGTGCTGTGCCAGTACTTCGACCAGATCAAGGGGCAGTACCAGGAGGTCGTCACCCACATCAACTCCGCCAGCAGCCTGGGCACCACCAAGAGCGCGATGTTTGAGGACATGGACAACATGATCTCCCAGATCCCGCCCATGGTGGCCGATCTGGAGCAGGGCGGCTGACCGCCTCTCCCCTTCCAGACATTGAGGGGACGTAACAGTATATCCGGACACAAAAACCGGGACCTGCCAAGCGGCGGGTCCCGGTTCGTTGTTCGCGTTCAGAGTCTGTATTCACACGGCTGGGCGAGGTTTTCCCGTCAGACAGCGAGCACAGATTCTCAGTTCTTCTCCCCCTCCGGGGCCGCGCTCTCCGCCAGTTCAAAAACCGACTTCTCGCTGAACAACGCGGTAATGGCGTACACGTGCTCATAATCGTGCTTGTCGTACTCCCGGGGCATCTCGAAATACTTCACGTCGTAGGATCTGATCTCGTTCTTGGTGGTGGCGATCTGCACCACCAGCGGAACCTCCTTGTCCACCTCAATGGGAACGCTCTCCGTCAGCACGGAGGTGGCGAAGGTCATGGAGGAGACGCTGTCCCCCGGCTGTACCTCCAGGGAGCTGGCACCGATCATACTTTCGCCCTGGAGGGTCAGCTCCACCCCTTCCGGGATCTTGCTGAATCCCAGGGCGATCCGGCCCTCCGGATCGGACAGGGCGCGGCGGTTCTGGCTCACCGGAGCCCACTCCCCGCCCTTCAGCTCGTAGAGGGTGATCTGGACGCTTTCCACCCCGCCGTCCCCGGCCTTGCCCACCGCAAAGTCGAAGATCCGGTAGCCGTCCAGCTTCACGTTCAGCAGCTGGGCCAGCGCGGATTCCTCCGGGGTCAGCTCGGCGGGAGCGATGGTTTTCGCGCCGCCCTTCACAGGCCCGGCCCCGCAGCCGCACAGGGCCAGGGCGAGCAGGCCGGACAGAAGCAGGGCGCAGTATCGTTTGATCCCCATAAGATATACCTCCTATGCGGCAGTTTGCCGGATTTGGGGGAATTTTGCCGTACCATATTATAGCACGTCCCATCTGCCCTGTCTACCCACATTTGCCCCGATACGCAAAACGGGAGGGCCGTTCAGCCCTCCCATACCCAAACCAATTATCTCCTTCTCCGATCCGTCCCTCTGGTTCTGTAGTGCGCCTGTTTCGCCTCGTACATTCTCAGGTCGGCGATTTTCGCCAGCTCCGCCAGCTGTTTGTCCGGAAACTCCTTATGCTGCACATAACCGCAGGATATCGACAGTTCCATCCCGATATGGATGCACCAATGGGCAATTATGTTCTCAAACTCAGCCTTGACGGTCTCCAGCCGCTGATCGTCCGCCTCTATCATGGCCGCGAACTCATCACCGCCAACCCGGAACAGCTCTCCATACTCCCCAAAGCATTCCTTGATGCAGGACGCCGCCGCCCTGATCAGCTTGTCCCCCACCTCGTGCCCGAAGGTGTCGTTGGCCTGCTTCAAACCGTTCAAGTCCATGGACACATAGACAAAATTGTCCTCCAGCGGAGCCTTTCCCCGGGCCAATACGCTGTTATCATAGCCTCTGCGGTTCAAAAGCCCCGTCAAGGCGTCCGTTTTCGCGTGCTTCAGCGCGCTGTCCGTGTGGGCCACCAGCTTCAGGATGATCAGCAGGGATACCCCCACCGCAATGACAAAATAGACGGACACAATGCCCAGAATCAGCGGCACATCCTTGTGGACGACACTTTTTTCCTGTATAACGGCCACAACATATCCCTTATGGCTGCGGACCTTGTAATAGGAGCCTTTTCCATATACGCTCCCCGCCAGAATCCGCTCCTGCCCTTCCCCGCCGGAGTTGACGCCGATCTCCGCTAAGGTCTTTCCCACCAGCAGCGTGGAGGTGGCCCCCTGGATCTCGCCGGTGTCCCCGTCGGCCACCACCATGGTGACCCCCAGGTAGGTGGGCATCTCCTGCATCATCTCCCGGACGCTGTTGGTCCGAAGCTCCTCCATCAGCCGTTTCGGCTCAATGCCCACCTGGAGCATCCTTGTCCCCGTCTCGTTCCAGCAGATGGCGTACATCATCATCTTTGCCTCGGCGGTGTTGGGCGTCACATCCTGGCACATGGACAGGCTCTTGTCGGTGAGCATGGGCTTGAAGTAGCCCATCTGCTCGCCGGAGTCAAAGGAAAAGCCGTAATACTGCGGCTCCGTCCCCCGGTAAATCGACCCGCCCACATCAAAGAGGTGTATCTCGTCCACCTTCATCATGTGGGCGATTTTCATCAGCTCCTCGATGTCCTCCTCAAGCTCGGGCTTGCAGTCGATGGTATAGGAGACGGCCTTGGCCCTGGTGATGTAATCCTCCTTCAGGGATTCCACAAGCACGTTTTCCTTCGCCTGGTTGCTGTCAATGATCTTGCAAATCTGGTCAAGGAGGATGGCCGTCGTCTGATCCACCTGCTTCTTGTTCTGGTTCATCTGCATGACGGACAGGATTCCCAGCAGGATGCCGATGGCGACCAGAAGCGTTGCCGCCAAAAGGACCTTATTCATTTTCATTAGTTTCATGCTATCCCATACTTCCCACCTTTCCCCCTCCCCGATCATACCAGCGGCGGACAAAATCGGCCACCGCCGCCGTCAGCTCCTTCAAGTCCCAGCCGGTGGTGTTCACTGTCATGCGGTAGCTGCTGCCCTGGCCCCAGCGGGTATCCGAGATCATCTCCCGGCTCCTGGCCCGGGCCTTGTCCACCCGGCGGATGTTCTGCTCCAGGGCCTTGGGGGTGAGGTTCTCCCCCTCCTCCGCCCGCTCCATGCAGCGGCGCACTTTGGCCTCCATGCTGGCGCACACGAAAATGCTGAAGGGCTTCTGCTCCGCCAGCAGCACATCGGCGTCCCGGCCCACGATCACGCAGTCCTTCCCCGCCTTGGCGATGCCGTCCAGCACCCGCTTCTGCTCAATGAGCAGGCTGGTCTGGGTGGACTGCATGATCGCGCTGCTGCTGAAGGAACGCCCATAGGTCAGGGGGATGTGCTGCCACGCGTGGTCCTCCAGGGATTTCTCCACATACCCCTCGTCCATTCCCTGGGCCTGGGCGATAGCTGTGATGATCTCCCTATCGTAGTAATCGAAGCCCAGCAGATCGGCCAGCCGCCTGCCCAGCTCCCGGCCTCCGCTGCCAAACTCCCGGCTGATGGTCACAATTTTCATACCTGATCCTTCCTTTCCTGGACGCGGACAGCCGCCCGCTCCGCCAGCGTTGGATTCAGCGATCCTTTCCTGTTTTATTTTACCGGATTTTCCAGGGATTTGTCAAGGGAGCCGGAACAAATATCCGCTGAGCATCCCGCCGCCCGCAGGAGCAGGTCCACCGCCCCCACCCGGTAGCCGCAGGCACTGTACAGGGCCGTCCCCGCCCCGTCGCACAGCACCATGAGGGGCGGATCGTCCGGGTCCCGGCCCAGGTGCCGGGCCGCCGCCTCCAGATCGTACTCCCAATCGTCCAGCAGGACGCGGGCCTCCGGCAGGCATTCCAGCGCGCGGGCCAGGGTGGGCTGGGACAGGCTGTCCCGGCTCCGCACCAGGAACAGGAGCGGCAGGGACGCCGCCTCCCGGCGGGCCAGCAGCTCGTTCAGCACGTGTTCCGTGGGCTCCGCCCCTTCCTCCGCCCACAGGGCGGTCACCGGGCCTGTGCCCATGCGGAACAGGTCGGGGATCTCCGCCCCCTCCAGCGTCCGGGCGGAGAAGGCCGGAAGGGTCTGCCGGGTGAGCAGATCCTCCGCCGTCCAAGGCCGCAGGCGCAGGGGGAGCGTCCGTGCCTCCCCCGCCCGAAGCTCCACCTCCCGGCGGGCGGCGAGCTGATCCCCGCTGGGCAGGCGCACCGTGGTGATCACCCGGTAGCGGCCCTGGGCCAGGGTCAGCACCAGCCTGCCCTCCGCCCAGCCCTCCGCCGGAGACAGCCGCCGCCAGCCCTCCCCGGTCCACCGGGACAGGCTCCAGTCCCGGCCCGCCGCCGGGGGATCGCCGCCGGGACAGGTCAGGCACAGCGTCCCCGTCTCCTCCGGGAGCACGGGGCGGAAGCCGTCCCCCGACCAATACTCCGGCGCACCGTCCAGGGGCCGCAGGCGGGCGGGCAGGCCCAGCAGACCCAGCCACTCCAAAACGCTGTCCCCCGGAGCGTCTCCTCCCTGCGCCGCACCCGCCCATTTCTCTCCGTCAGTCCCGGAAGAGGTGCCTCCATCGCCGTCATCATAGGGTCCCCGGCTCTCCACCAGCACCTGGGGCTCAAAGGAGTAGTACTGCACCTCCCGCACCACCTTCGACAGGGTCTCCCCCTCCTTCAGGTTGGTGCCCAGCACCTCCGCTCCGTCAGCGCTCATCACCCGGAAGCGGAACCAGGTGTTATTCCGGGAAAAACGCTCCTCCACCTGGGCCGCCTGCTCCTGAAAGGCC
>OFGF01001471.1_pt1 | contig 14667 bp, 17 predicted proteins | sample 1521711 | NCBI WGS metagenome assembly OFGF01 (sample SAMEA3504092, study PRJEB24116) | mouse gut metagenome | biome: mouse gut; feature: mouse-associated habitat; material: faeces | place: Denmark | collected 2011 | reverse complement strand
ATCTTCCCAGACCTCTTGTCCGGCGGTGTCGTTCCCGGATTGCGATTGCAAAGTTATAGCAAAAATCCGCGCTGTGCAAATTTTTCTGCAACAAATTCGCAAAATAATTGTTCACACAGTTATATCTATTTGATAATCTTTATTTTAAAAATATGTTAAAATGTGTAATTAAATGTTAAACAAGGCTCCAAATTTAAGCGATATCGGAGCTTGCTCCAACAATTTTTCAAGGTTCTCAACTGAAAAAAACGATGATTTTTGGCAAAAAAACGATTAATCCGACCGTAACGGCAGCGAAAACGAACAGCAACACCGCCCCTGCAGCCACATCCTTGGCGATTTTTATCAAGGAATCTGTTTGAGGAGACACCTTGTCGCAGAGTTTTTCGATCGCAGTATTGAAAGCCTCCGCCATAAAAACTCCACCTATGCATAATGTCACAAAACACCACTCCGACGCACTGATATTGAAAAAAAAGCCGGCGGCCACCACCAGCAGTGCCACGCAAAGATGAATCCGGGCATTCGGCTCATTCCCGAAGAGAGAGACGATACCCTGCCAGGCATATACGAACGAACGCCCACGCTTTAGAAAATAATTTATATATATATGATGATATCTCATAACAGCTTGTTTTTATATGCTCATTAATTATTATGCTCATTAATTATATAGAGAATGGCAATTACATAACCGGCCGACTCCACTTTCGCTCAGAACTCGAAAGAGGCATACACACCGATATCATTACCATGGCTTACAGGAGAAACCTGCAGATTATGTCTAAGCGCAAACGGTGTGGTGAATATGCAGGCACTCGCGGCTCCGATTACAGCTCCGCCGATAACATCCCAGAAGTGATGTTTCTTAGCAAACACACGCCCCCAGGCCACATAACAAGAGAGCGCGTAAGCCGGAGCTCCGTATGCCCATCCGTATCTTCGCTGAAGATACGCCGCAGACGCAAAACTCACCGCCGTATGACCTGAGGGGAATGAATGGCAATTGCTCATGTCCGGACGCCACTCATCTATACTGTATTTGAGGATAAGAGTTGCGGCGGCAGTTACAGCGGCAGTCTCCACGCCCTGAATAAGTCCTTTCCAGTCTTGGGCGCACAGAGTGCCGACAAGAGCGGCAGCAGGCAACGCGACAGCGACGACATCCGTGGACAGATCCACTCCTTTCTGCATCCCTGTACGGGGAACAACCGCAGGGGCAGTCTGAGCTCCAGCCTGATGGGGAAACGCGGAGATAATCGCAAAGATAACCACAATAATCTTTTCAATTTTCATGTTGTCTAATATATTGTCAAGTAGTTGAGAAAGTTTAAACTATTTATGTGTAATTTAAATTTTGAACGGTAAAACTTGTAGTTTTGACAGCTTTAGCTTTGTCATTCAGTCGAATATGCATATATTCACCTTCATTTCACCGCCAAGTCGGCAAAAACAACCATGTTTTATCAGTTCTTTATTTTTTCAGCCACTTAAGGAACTACCTGTTAATTTATTCACAGCACAAAAATAAATCATTATTTTAAACAGACCAAATGAAGAAAATCAAATTAACGCTTATTGCCCTTGCCATCGGCTTTGCAGGAGCGGCACAAGGTAATGCCCAGGGACTATCCGACCTGTTCGGAGGAGGGGGAGGCAGCAATATACTCGGCAACCTGATAGAAGGGGTGTTCACAAGCAGCAAGATCACAGTGGCGGACATGGAGGGGACATGGATATCGACCGGTCCGGCAATCAGTTTCAAGGGAGAAGGCTTTCTGAAGGAGGCGGGAGGACTTGCAGCAGCCGCGACAATCGAGAGCAAGCTTGCTCCTTATTATAAGCAATACGGCCTGAACGGCGCCACCGTCACCATCGACAAGAAAGGAAACGTGACATTGACAGTAAAGGGCGTCACTCTCCGCGGCACCATCTGCGATACCAGCGAGCAGGGAGTGTTCGACTTCAGCTTCACAGCTATGGGAGCGAAAATAGGCACATTCAAAACATATATCCAGAAATCATCGAGCACTATGGATATGATGTTCGACGCAACCAAGCTCAAGGCTCTTGTGTCGGCGATAGCTAAATTCAGCGGAAGCACAATGGCAAAAACCATGGGCTCCCTGCTTGACAGCTACGACGGAATGTGCGTAGGCTTCAAACTTGAGCGACAGAAAAATGGCAACATAAAAAGCGGCACCAACAAGAGCACCAGCACCAACAAGAGCAGCAATAATACCGGAAATTCATCCGGAATGATTGAAGAAGGGCTGGAATTTCTGAGAGGTCTGGGTAAATAACACAGACCTCTCAGAGCAAATCCTATAAAAGTAACCAGTAAACGCTTATTTACAAAGATGCGATCCGGGAGAGATATTTCCCAAGAATATCGAACTCGAGATTTACCACTGTACAGGGAGCGATTTCGGAGAAATTCGTATTATTACGGGTATAGGGTATTATAGCCACCTTAAAACGGCATATCAGCGAGCCGGGATCCGACGGATCAGGGGTCTCCTGCGGTTCGCAGACAGTGAGGCTGACACCGTTGACAGTGACAGAGCCTTTGTCGACGGTGATATAACCACGCCGTGCCATAGCACGCGAAACGCGGTACTCGAACGTATAATACCAGCTTCCGTCGGCCTCGCTGAGACCGGTGCATACGGCGGTCTGATCCACATGCCCCTGGACGATATGACCATCAAGCCTGCCGTCGACGCGCATGCTTCTCTCAAGATTCACAAGCGCGCCAGGCTGAAGCATCCCGAGGTTGGAACGCTCGAGAGTCTCCCGAATCGCGGTGACTGTATAAGTGCCGTCACCAGGCAACTCCACCACGGTCAGGCATACCCCGTTATGGGCCACACTCTGATCGATACACAACTCCCCGGCAAAAGAAGACTTGAGGGTGAGATGCAGATTATCCTCATCCTTGCGGAGCGACACCACTTCGGCGGCCTCCTCAACTATTCCTGAAAACATTTTTCTGATCTGTTTCTGATTTTATTGCAAAGTTATGCCTTGTGCCGACACTTTCAATTCCCATTAATTATTTTTAACCCACCCCCATCGACAAACTCCGTTTTTTACAAAGAAAATACTATCTTTGCACTCAGAAAAACATATCGGCAGACACCTGTCGCTACAATCAAAAATCCCATCTCAATAAACACCTATATGACACAGATTTCCGAACGAAACAGATCGCTGGCCGTTTCTCAGACACTCGCTATGTCTCAGCGAAGTGCCGAACTACGGGCAAAAGGCGTCGACGTCATCAACCTCTCGGTAGGCGAACCCGACTTCAACACCCCCGACCACATCAAGCAGGCCGCGAAACAGGCTATCGACGATAACTTCTCATTCTACTCCCCCGTAGCCGGATTTCTGAGCCTGCGTAAAGCCATCGCCGCAAATCTGGCACAGGTCAACGGCGTTGAATACGCACCGGAGCAGATCGTCGTCGGCAACGGCGCAAAACAAGCCCTCTGCAACGTCATCCTATCCATCATAAACCCCGGCGACGAGGTCGTTATCCCCACCCCGGCCTGGGTTAGCTACGTTGAGATGGTAAAACTTGCCGAGGGTGTACCCGTGACCGTTCCTGCCGACATCCGACAGAACTTCAAGATCACTGACGAACAGCTCCGTAGCGTCATCACCCCACGCACCAGAATGGTGCTTCTCTGCTCTCCATCCAACCCCACAGGCGCAGTCTACACCCACGACGAACTCCGCTCTCTGGTCAACGTTCTCAAGGACTGCCCCAACGTGACCGTCGTTTCCGATGAAATCTACCAGCACATCAACTACACCGGTTCATTCACCTCAATGGCCTCATTCAAAGAACTCGAAGGGCGCGTCGTGGTAATCAACGGCGTTTCAAAAGCCTATGCAATGACCGGATGGCGCATCGGATTCATGGCCGGTCCCGTCGAGATTGCAAAAGCTGTCACAAAACTTCAGGGACAGTACACATCGGGAGCATCATCGATTGCACAGAAAGCTGCCGAAGCCGCCTATACCGGCTCACAGCAGTGTGTCGAGGATATGCGCCGGGCATTCGAACGCCGCCGCGACCTCATCTGCGGACTTGCAGCCGAAGTTCCGGGCTGGAAGGTCAACCGCCCGCGATCTCGTTGTGGCTCTCGCTCGCGAGATACCCGGCCTGAAAGTCAACGTCCCCGACGGTGCTTTCTATCTGTTCCCGGAAGTCTCGGCCTACATCGGACGACGTTTCGGCGACCGCGTCATCAAAGACTCCGGCGACCTCGCCCTATACCTTCTCGACGAAGCCCATGTGGCCACTGTCGACGGCGCGGCATTCTCCCTCCCCGGCTACATTCGCCTCAGCTACGCCACATCCGACGATAATCTCCGCGAGGCTTTCCGCCGCATATCCGCTGCCCTCGCCCGTCTCGTCTGAGCATCCTCGATCCAAATCCCCAACCGCATAAAACGGAGGGAAGAGTCCGCCACCATACGGATTCTTCCCTCTGTTCTATTTCCACCCCAAACTACCAATCAACCGGCCTCAACTCCCGGGATATTCAATTTTCAGCGAATATCCGTCGAGCGCAATGCCTTTACTACGCCGTATGGCCAGTTTCTGGCCATCATCTTCAAATCCGATAGTTTCTCCATCTCTCAACGTCACGTTATATCCAAGCACATAATCCACCAGGACAAGCACAAACTCGAATATGTCATTGCAATCAGCCTTGGCATAGACCTCGATCTCGTCATATCCGAATTTTTTCAAACCATAAGTATAGATCCCGTCAAGCCCATCATGAGCATATCGGTCAAAGCATACCCAATCCAGTATAGGCAACAACCCCGATCTCATATTCTCAGCAACACTGATATATGTTTCCGGTTTTGACACCAAGCCGTCACTATACGCCGCAAGAACGTGTTTTTGCTTCAAAGCACTTGCCACTACCTTCGTACATAGTTTCGCCTGTTCAATCATCTCAGTTCCTTCAACAGAGTCATCGGACACAACCGCAATCAGTAGATGAGCCACATGTTTCCGTACCTCTTTCTCCGCTTCCGGCCATGGCCGGCAATAACGGGCATAATATTCCGCTTCCCCATCCGGAACCGGACTTGAGATCATTGACACAGAAATCATATCCGAACCATAAGAAGCCACCATGACATTGTCTTTGAATTTCACGTCGGTCAGACGGATATCCCAATTCTCACCCAAATCAGCAAGCAGCCGTTCAGGATCCCACTCTGCGCGACTCAACAAAACTATTGATACAAAACTATTCCTCATATCTTCTTAAAACCGGCCTTGATCCGATTCCCATAACGCAAAACTAATATTTTTTTTCAAACCGGCCTCTGCCTGTCGCTTCATTTTTGAGAGAAACAGCCCTTGGGACATACTTTGGTGCATTTGCCACAGCCGATACAGGCCTCAGGATCAACCGGAACGGCATGCCTGTGCCACAGAAACTTCACCTTGCCTATAACTTGCTTCGGACAAGATTCAACACATCTCCAACAGGCAATGCAATCATGAGGATTAAACCGGATAAAACCGGTTGACAAACGATCTCTTTTCATAACTTGTTTATTTATAGTTTGATATTCAATTCTATTTCACGCCTTTGAGCAGACCTCCATCAGTATCGGAATTATCCAGCCCGGGGTCACGTGATCCCTTCTGACGGCCAAAACCAAGATTGACGCTCAACTGCACCACAAAATACGTCGGTCGCCTACTATAGGCTCTCGACACAGAACTCAGCAACGGAGACTCGTCGCGCGTCTCCATCCAGTATTTCTTCACGAACGGATCCAACACCCCAGCCTTCAAGGAGAACACGTCCGACCGATAACCGGCCATCACCATCGACATATTGCGTTCTCGCATCAAACGCGTCCCGTACAGATAGTTGGCATATCCGGTGAGAGTATTATAGCTCAACTGCCAGTTTTTCCAATTGATTTCCGCGTCAATCTGAAGATTGCGGATTGTATGGGAGCATCGGAAATCATTGCCGTGGGAGCGATAATGATCAATGGTAGGTGTCAGCGATACCACGACATAATCTTTCCATGGACGCACACTGATCCTGGCCTCAGCGCCGATATGCGAGAACGATCTCTGATTGAAATATGTGCGGACAAAAGCCTCATCCATCCACACCACACTCTCCATTATCGGTTTGAACTCATGCGTTATCGGAACCGACAGGTCTATGCTCAACCATCGCCATTGCCATCCGGCGCTGAATTCCTGGTCAAGGATCCGGAATGCTTTCAGGTCAGGATTGCCCTTGCGCAGATAGCCCGGATCAATCGGCTGCGCTATATCGCTCAGCTCGGAAAGCGACGGCATCTTGCCCTGCAACGCCACCTTATAGCGGAATGCGAGTTCTTCGACCGGACTCCAGGATGCGGCAAGGCTTGGGGTGAAAATCCATCTCGACAGACTCCCGTTGGCCTGAGAGCTGTAGAAACGTGCCGCGCCGGCCGATGCCATCAGATTCACGCGGCCGAGAGTCACGGAATACTGCCCGTAGACCGTGGTCTGAGCCTGCCGTAGCGTAACCGCCGAGACCACATCCCCGGCGTATCGGTTGTCGGCAATCGACTGGAAATGACGGATTCCTCCACTGATCCTATGGCGGTTGAACTGCTGGTTATAGGCCAACTCCGAGATAATGGAATATTTCCGACCCTTGTTGTGCGACGAGATGCTCTCCAAAAGATTTCCGTCGGTATCGGTCTGCCGGTAGATATGGTCATTTTTCGATCGGATGTATGTTCCGACCACATTTGCGATAAGAGTCGCGCCACTTCCGAAACGATACTGGCCATACAAGTCAAGAGACGGCGACACCGACCGCTCACCTAAATGCTCATAAATCTCGCTCACGCTATTGTCTGTTGAGATGGTTCGCAGCGTTGTCCGGTCTGCCTCCTCGCTGTGGGGAATAGCGTCATAAAGAAACCCCACCTTAGCGTTGAACATATACCTGTTATCATCGGCAAGACTGTAACTGAGGGAATTATTGAAATCTGAGATCTCCATTTCCGACGGTAGCCCGATCTCTTTGATCGTCATAGTCTGTGCCGGTAAATGCCGTATCTCCGAATAGTCGCGCGTCCAGTTATCGCGCACCAGACGCATCAGCTGCCCCGAATACACCCATTGCGACTTCCCGTGGGAATAGCTCAACGACAGGTGATCCAGATCAGCCTCGCCACCCTTTCTGAACGCATTGAGAAAATCAGCCGACACCGACCCTCCCGTATCATGCCGGCGTGTCACGACATTCAGAACAACATCCGCATCCGGATAGCGTGGCCCCGGATTATCAATATGTTCGATCCTGACAATATCTCCGGGAGCAATAGCTGCAAGTTCAGCCGACGAACCCATCACACCATTGATCGTGATGACTACCGTTCCGTTGCCCGACAAGCCTATCTCTCCCGTCAGAGGATTAACGGTGATTCGCGGAAGATGCAGACGTCCTATCAGATCGCGCCCGTTGACAGAGGACTCAACCGCTGAATGTGGAGGAATAACGACCTGTCGGTCGGCTCGCGTCATACGCGAAACGCCCTTTACTTCAACCTCTTGAAGCTGAACCGCATTGACTATAGAATCGAGTTGCGCCTCTGAAAATTGGGCATAGGAATGGCCGGCGATGCACATCAGCGCACCGGCTGTGAAAAATTTTTTCATTTTTTTAATAAGATTAGATCATTATCTCGTCGTATAGGCTGCGCAGTTTCTTCCGCAGATATTTCACGGCATAATGTTTGCGCGACAGGACGGTAGCTTGCGGTACGCCAACCACACTGGCTATTTCTTTTACTGACAATCCGTTAAGCTCCGCAAGCTCCCAGACCATACGTTGCTCCTGCGGCAATTCGCCAAGAGCCGATTCAAGTTGCTGCCAGAACATCTGGCGCAACATCCGGGACTCCTGTTCATACCCTATGTCGCAAAAGAGATCGAGAATAAAATTATGGTCATCAATAGAGTCCATCGGACTGCGCCGACGCAGGTTCGACAGCAGATTTCTGGCCGCACGGTAGAGCCAAGCAGGAAGATTGGCCACGATGTCAATATCATCGCCAACAGTGCGGAAAAGGTTATACAGAATCTCCTGCAACGCATCCTCGGCATCCTGTTCGTTTCCCAGACGCTGACGCAGAAAAGCCTTCAGGCCATCAGAATATTGCGTCACCCCCTGTTCAAAATCCTTATGTCTCCGTTTGGCAGGCATCAGTCTTTTTTGTCTATGGAAAATCCGCGCGATGAAAGAAATTCCCGACGCTGCTCGTCGGACATCTTGTGCCACTTCTCAAACATAGCGCGACGGCTATCATGGTGGTGATGTCCGAAAGCATGGATCAGCATTGCCAGAGTCAGAATCAGCCCACCGGAGAGAGTCAGCCCGAGCGTGAGCAATCCAAGAGCCTGCCAGAAAGAGACAGCCGCCACACTGCACACATCCGTCACTACGGAATTCCACAGAACCATTACAATACCGGATCCGGCAGCAGCTAATACCGCCAGCAGCAACAGAGCGCCGAATCCACGCGAGAATCTTGAGTGATGCATATTCATTTCAATTTCGGAATAAAAGAATGTTCGATCAGTTAATTCGTTCTGCAAATATAGACACACATCTCCCCAAAATATTTTACCCTCCGCCGAAAAATTCCGTCAGCAAACAAATTTTGAACCCTTCATCCCGTTACTTATAGCTGCCGTATCTGTTATAATCTTACCACCTTGATCGGCTTCGCAGAGGGGATACCGACATAAATGGATCCGGCCACCGTGGACAACTGATCGTCACTATGGCAGTAAGCATATTAGTAGAAAATGCAGCCCGTACCTCAGTGGAAGCACAAATCGCTCTCCATGCAAGGTGTCGCAGGGGGACAAAAACAACAGACTCCCGGATTTCTCCGAGAGTCCGCGTTTTAGGATTCTTTCTGCGAAAGCGGCAAGCCGATGAGAAGCCTTACGGTCGAGACCTTAGGCTCGATTCTTCGCTGAGCGAAGCGCGAAAGCGATGACACGAAAGCCCGACGGCACTGCCACAACGCACCTATATTGCAGATTTGAAATATCGAACGCTATAAAAATATGGCTCATAGTATGCTTTCTCGCTCTCAAATCCAGCCGATGAACCAACAATCATATTAACTTGTGTTCCATAGGGTAAACCTAATTGCATAGGCTTAAGGATAGCAATGCCCCATTGTGTAGAAGAAGAATTATTGCTACCAAGAACAAAAGATGTCACACTTGGTATCAAACCATCAGAATTACCCTCGCCGTTATTAAATTGGCCGTTTATGTAGTCAATCAAGCGGTATCGGGTGAAACGGAAGTATACGTTATCTCCTTTCTTCGGAGAGCCATCAGTTCCAAACTTCACCACTTGCATATAGGCATTATCCGCGATTTTGTAAAAAGGAGCATCAGCACCGACTTCAAAATCGTAATTGACAGGCAAAGTGTTGATAATAGTTTTACCGGCAAGAGCGGAAACAATAAAATATTGTTCGCGTTCTTCAAGCTCCTCTCTGGTAACGGGCGATTGAACAATGGTAATTATTCCCTCAGTCATTGCTTCGCCTTTGAAAACATAAAAACGAACATAGCCAGTACGAGCATTTTCATCGCCAAGAACTTTATCAATCGAAAGATGGATTTGCGATGCAGTAGTCGAAACGTTAATCCAATTGGGCGTTCCCTCAGCAAGCAAAAAGTAGTCGTAAGCGCCTTTGATATCAAGTGTATATTCACATTCCCAACCGATAGCTTTAAGGGTGCCTCCATTATTGTTCGGCGTGAACTCAACCTCCAAACCATTTGAGTATTGATGGTCGCAAGTTACAGAGAAATCAACAATAAGTTTCGGGGCATCGTCATCGTTGCCACATGCTGTAATAGCAAGAGCTGCAAAGATAGGTAGAATGTATTTAAGTAGTTTCATATTTGACGAAAAGCGTTATGCGATTGAAGCCGGACGGTCAAGACCTTAGGCTTGATTTACGAAAGTGCGGCGGCCATAGCCTATGCCGGAGCAGTAAGCGAGAGCTTCGACCTCAGTGGCAAATTTTTTCGGTTCGGGGATATAAAGGGTATCGTCAGAGTCGAGATATTGCTTGAAGCCATCGAGGTCTTCATTCTGAATAAAGTTGATGGCGAGAGGGTCAGAGATAACGTAAACTTGTACTGCCATAGCAGTCTGATTTTGAAGCGTTTTATTATACGCAAAGATACTAAAAATCGCTTAGATACACAAGTTTGCGCGCAACTAACTTAAACAAAATCAAGCTGAACCGCCCTGCCTATATAGGCTTATATCAAATAGATAGATGCTTCAATAACGCTTGTGTGCCGGATTTGTGCCTGATGCGGAATGTCCGGCTTCGGAGCCTTCCCGACCGCCTCCGCGGTGACATTCCAATCCAATAGCAAATTTAATCATATTTCCCTGACAATCAAGCCAGAGGGTTCATTTTCGCGTTTAATAATATCATCAAATCCTTAACGCACAGCGAATGCCGGTTCAAGAATCTGCAATCCAAGTGCCGATTCAATCTTGAAGATTGTTTCGATACTTAAATTCTCCGAACCTTTGAGCACTCTTGATACGTATTGCTGCGAACAACCCATGCGCTCGGCAACGGCCTTTTGGGTTATACCCAATTCCTCCATCTTGTCAAGCATCATCATGGCTATTTTTTGAGAATAACGTAGCCACTCTTTATTTGCCTGACGATCCATTGCCTTTTCCCTCCAACGGAATGGAGTTGAAGACTTGTGAGCAGATAATTTGTCTTGTAGTTCTTTCATAGCCGATGTCATTAAAGTTCTGCAATATATTCTATGAAACTCTCATCATCAATGATCTTCTCATCTAAAAGAAAATTCCTGACTTTTTCAATTTTGGCAAGTTCTGCGGCTGTATGTTCTCGTTCCTGCATCGTAGCAGTAAGTTTTATCGCAAAGATACAAAATCTTCATACTGTATACAACTTATAAGTTGTATTTGTTTGTCACAATAAAATTTTTGTGTAGAAAGCGGAGAGGCGTTTGTCAAAGGTATGTCTGAAATGGTTTTTTCTTGGTCTGGCATCAGTCCTTAATCCGATATGATAAGACATAAAAACTGCAGAACTATTTGATTGTCTATGGTTTTACCGTTTTTAGTCCGATTTAGGTCGGATTCGGTTGCGGAAAGACAAGGATTCTTTCTACGCTTCGCTACGAAAGCGCTGCGCGGTAACGACCCCTGAGGTTCTCATCCCGTACATACGCACGAAAGCCGCTGAGGTTCAGCGGCTTTCGTTGCGGAAAGACAGGGATTCGAACCCTGGGTACCCGTAAGGGTACAACGGTTTTCGAGACCGTCCCGATCGACCACTCCGGCATCTTTCCATGGAGGGTTTTGCGATTGCAAAATTAGCAAAGATTTTTGGCTCGACAATGTTTTATCCTCTTTTTTTTATAATTTCGTGACCGAAACCATTTAAAACCCATAAACCAATCTAAACTTTAACCTCTGATCATGAAAAAGTTATTCCTTATGCTCCTTCCGTTGCTCGCAATTGCATGCTCCGGAAATGAAGGTAAAGAACAAACAACCGGCAATCAGGAACTGAAGGTGATGAGCTTCAACATCCGTTACGACAACCCCGGTGACAGTCTCAACAATTGGAAGTTCCGCGCCGACCGTGTGGCCGATGCCATTCTCTTCTACAACGCTGATGTGGTTGGCACACAGGAAGTTCTCAGCAACCAGCTTGCCGATCTCAAAGAACGCATCTCCGACAGATACGGAATGGTCGGTGTAGGCCGTGAGGACGGAAAAGAACAGGGTGAATATGCCGCCCTATGGTACAAGAAAGATCGTTTTGAGCTTTGCGATTCGGGCAACTTCTGGCTCAGCCAGACTCCGGAAGTGGCCGGCTCGATGGGTTGGGACGGAGCCTGCGTACGCATCGCATCCTGGGCCGTGCTCCGCGACAAGGAATCCGCAAAAGAACTCCTTGCCCTCAACACTCACCTCGACCATGTAGGGCAGGTGGCTCGTCGCGAAGGGATCACCCTGATACTCGACCGCGTCCGTGAGCTGCGTGGCGACCGTCCGGTAGTTGTAACCGGCGACTTCAATTCCACACCCGAAAGCGATGTGGTGGCTCATATAACCGGCGACAGCATCCCGGGACACCTGACCAACACACGCACCGCCTCGCCGCTCGTCTATGGCCCGTCGTGGAGCTACCACGAATTCGGCAAGCTTCCTCTGGAAGAACGCGTGCTGATCGACTATATCTTCGTAGGCGGACCGCTGACCGTCGACAGCTACGGCGTTCTGGCCGAGACCAACGACGGACGCTGGCTCTCCGACCACTGCCCCGTGCTTGCCACCATGACGTGGGACACCGCAGCAAAATAATCCGCAGTGCGGAAACATAAATATCGGGCTGGTCAGAATCGTCTGACCAGCCCGATATTTGTTATCTGTTATTCATCCGTGTCTTACCACACGAATTTATACTCATCCGTGTCGCCGTACTTATTAACACCATAGAATTTCGTCGGCAGACCGGCTGAGTTGAGTGTCCAGGTAAAAGTGTAGACATCGTCCTCATCCTCAATCGCGCCAAGAGGAAGGTGACTTGTGCCCTTGCCGAGCAGACCGGCATAGTAGGCCGGAGCCATCTCATCCATATCGATGCGGAAAGTATCGTCATAGAGCATTATTCCGCCCTTGTTGTCGATCGGTGTGGAGTGGGTAGCATCGGTATAGGAGATTGTACACAGCATCTCGTCGCCATCGCCATCGTGCATCTCAACCTTGGTGATATCACCGCCGGCGTATGTGATCGTGGTTACCTCATTGTTGCCCTCAGTGCGCTTCATTGTCGCCATCTGTCCATTGGCATTGTAGGTGAACCACCATTCATTGGCCTTGTCAAACCACACATCTTCTCCGTTTACCCAGTCGCTACTATGCTCCACCTCATAGGCATATTCGATAAATCCCTGAGCATTGCGCTTGATATAGAACGTGGCACCTTTGTCCGAATCGCCCCAGCTAACCTTCATCGTCATATCGTAGTCGGTCGGGATCTCAACAGCTTTGCTTGTGGCTCCGACATAGTCGAAAACAACAGTCATATCATCTTCTGTGATCTTAACCACCTGGCCGGCGGCATTGGTGGAGATCTTCATGTCGCCGACCTCTTTAGGAACACCATTTGAGAAAACAATGTTGTTGTCTGATCCACCATCGGTGGGTTCATCGTCGTCACTGCAAGACGCAAATGACAAGCCGGCCATGGCACACACTGCCACCGGGATAAATTTAAAAAATTTGTTCATTTGAGTTATTTGATTGGTATTGGTAATATTTATGCAAATATATTCTGCCCCACAAAAATAAGCCATTTTTCCAACAAACAGAAATAAACTCACGCCCCACAAATGTTAATGTGAGGGGGGGGTAAAATATTAATTAACAATTGGTTACATTATTACATCTTTATCACAGCATACGTCAATGCCCGGTCACGGCAATACGTTTTGCCTGCGACTGCATCTCATGGTCACCGATCTTCAGCGTAGCACGGTAGATATAGATTCCGCGGCCAACACGACGGCCTCCCATATCGTTGAGATCCCACTGGATCGGAGTGCTCAGGAACATATCGCTACGTCCCGTAACCGTCGACGTCCAGACACGCCGTCCGGAGATACTGTATATATCGAGGCTCACCGTAGCCATGGCATCCGGACGGTTATGGCTCAGATAGAAATTCGCATGATCAGTTGCCGGATTGACATCCGTGAAGATATCAAACAACTGCGGCGCGGCACCCGGCTCCACAAAGAACGAGAGTGTATGCGTGGCGGAATTGCCCGACGTGTCCCACACACGGAATGCAAGAGTGTGGTTGCCGGCCTCAAGGTCTGATATCGGATACGCGATTGTTCCCGACGGCGATCCGTCCGATGCCGGCGTGTAATACAGCGACACATCGCCGAACGAACGGCGGTCGTCGAGTTTCAGGGTCATCTGATGGCCTATTCCGGCGGTCGACAGATTGATAGCCACATCGTCCGACACTCCGGCTATGAACATAGGCTGCTCATTGACAATCGAACCGTTGGTGAACGATGAGTGGTTCAGATAAGCATAATCGATTGTGGGAGCCTTGTCGTCGGGCTCGGCATCATCATCGTAGCCGTACACATAGAAATCACGGTTCACACCCATGGCGTCCTCTCCATCGTCATTCCAGGCATACATATTCAGCATCGCCGGACGGAAATTGTCGGCCACCTCCGATGGCATCGCCATATCTATGCTCCAACGGCCATTGACTACGGTCGACCGGCCTACATAGAGCTTCGCCCCTTTTTCCTCAAAAGTCACAGCCTTGCCACCCGTGTCGCCATCATCCTGTCCGAGCGACGTGGTGCTCTGCTCGGCATCGAAAAGCTCCAGCGAGATATATCCGTTGAATCCGGTCATCGGGGTTCCGTCATAGTCATAAAGTGAACCCGACATACGCACACGCTGACGCGCCATGAGAGTGACCTGAGCCGACGGCACCACCTCCTCATCGCCGATGCTGTCCAGCGACACGGTG
>OFGF01001464.1_pt1 | contig 14744 bp, 13 predicted proteins | sample 1521711 | NCBI WGS metagenome assembly OFGF01 (sample SAMEA3504092, study PRJEB24116) | mouse gut metagenome | biome: mouse gut; feature: mouse-associated habitat; material: faeces | place: Denmark | collected 2011 | reverse complement strand
ATTATCCCTACAATACTTAATACATTCAAGCATATTAGATTCTGAATGTGTCTGCATATCTCTGTCGATCAATACGGCAAACTCATCTAGCTCATCATTATATTTCTTTAAATATTTCCGATAATTGATATCATAGCCTATTTTCTTCAATTCAGTAGCAAACAAATTCTTTTGTTTCTTTGGTAATTTATCTAAGCCTGATGTATTCTTCTAATAACTCTATTACCTGCTGAGGTGCACTGTTCGTATCTTTCTTTCCCCTACGTAAAACCTCTACGTCAACTTTTGCGTTAATGCCTATTTTCACTCTATTTTTCGATAAGCCGTCGAAGTATTCTTTTTCTGTCAAATTTCCTTCTACGGACAGGAAAACCTTTTTTCCGGGATAATTTTCTGAGTCTCATCTTCCCGGTCATATACCGTTGATGTTAACCTGTAACGATTATGCATTTATATCCTCCAACACCCCTTCATCAAATATCGGTATAGCATCATAACGTCCCAATAAATATTCTTTGTCTATTTTCTTATCGTAACGTTCCTTGTAGCGATTTAACGAATATAAATTTGAGCTATGATCCCTTTTTCTTTTTACAAACCAAATTTCGTCCTGTCTGACCAGATCCAAATCCAGTAAGTTAATATCATGCGTTGTTGCAATTATCTGGCTCGTATCATCTTCTGTCAATTGATAAAACAGCTCAAGAAATTTCCGGGTAAGATTCGTATGAAGGCTTCTGTCAATTTCATCAATAAAAATAACCCTATTTCCATTGTGCTCATAAAATAAGGGGATAAGGTCAAATAACCTTTGTGTTCCATCAGATTCATCTAAATATTCAAAAAGCTCCTGCATGTTACCATGGTTTTGCATCATTTTTGTCGTAATAATATTCCCTTCGTCATCTTTACTTAAAGAGTATACCTGACTACTTACCTTGAACATTACAGGATCATCCCCTATATCATTCGAAATTCTGGCTTTTAATTTTTCAGCGTCTTCCTTCGGGATACCTTCAAAAATTTTATCAAACTCCATTTGTCCTAGCTTTGATTCCACAGATTCAATACCAGTATCAAAATATTTTAGGAGTTTTGAAAAAACATTTCTGAGCTGCTCATCTTCAACCATCTGGTTTAAACCACTATATTGACTGGTCGGAAATATGATTATCATGCTTTGAAACCAAATAAAAACATCTAGAATTTCAGAAAAGACTCCTTGCCTGCCGTTGCTTCTTTCAGCTATATCACTTAAAATGGTTTTTTTCTTCATAGACTCAGATATATTTTCACCAAAATCGCCCAAATAAATTTCCCATCTCATTTTTTCTTCAGCATCTTTAATTTTAATTTCACTTTCAGTAAGATTTATGCCATTATCGTCAATATTCCTATTAAAAATATAAGTCTCTGTGCCACTTTTCTCTATACGAATCAACCATTCTGAAAGAATTTCTTTTTCTGCATAGGATATCGCAATCCCATAAGAATATTCCTTCCCCGTATGTGTGATCAGCCTGTACTCAAAAACCCCTGGTGTCTTATAACACTTACCAGATATTCTAAAATATTTTTTGTTTAAATCAACCGCTCCCAAGCCGTCTAATATAATATCTCTTGAAAAATCAATCGCTTTCACTAAATTACTCTTTCCACTAGCATTAGCGCCATAGATAAGTCCTGTTTTTAATATTTTCTTTCCGTTGCCATTTAAGATGTGTTCCTTATGCCTTGCCACCTTAGATGCTGCCATTGACATTGTTTGCGCAGTTTTGAATGACAAATAATTACTGACTGAAAAGCCTATAAACATCTCTTTCTACTCTCTTTCTACTATATTTATTCTATTTATATTAATATACTATCCATTATATTGTGAATAATTCTCTTGTGTCAATAGATTTATATGCTTTTTTTCTCTATTTTAATTTATATTAGAGTTTTTTTCTCTTAATCTCTCTTGACAAGAAACATTCGATATGTTATCTTTTACTTACAGGAGCATTAGCACTCATTTTATATAAGTGCTAATAAAGGTAAAAAGATGGCCTCTCGACCATCTTTCAAACTGAATCTGCATTGTACAAATTCAACGTAGCACTTGAATCTTATCACATAAATGCAGAGAGTTCAACAGTTTTATATTGCATTTAAGCAATTTACCTTTCCCAGTTTTATGAGGAAGGAGGAAAAAATATGTCATTTGATGGAGCTCTCATTAAAGAACAAGGGGTTACTTTTGCAATTGTGGTTGTAAAACCACATATTTTAACCAGTACAAAAAAAGAATCCATTCGCCTAGGTTTTATGCGTTACTTTGGAAATATTCCTATAATTCTGATGGCGCAGAACCAAAAAGGTATTCCAACATACGACGGTCGCAAAGATATTGTACGCTTCCTGGCAAATATTCACCCATCCAGAATACCCTGGAAACACTATACAGCAGCTTAATGTAAAGGAGATGTTTTATATGGCAAATCAACATGTAGTTCCTAATGATGGGAAATGGCAATTAAAACGAGAAAATGCAGTCCGGGCAACAAAAACTTTTGATACACAAAAAGAAGCAATTGCTTACGGCAGAGATATTGCGATACGCCAGCAGTCAGAACTTGTAATTCATGACCGACATGGCCGCATTCGTGATAAGGATAGCTACGGTAATGATCCTTGTCCACCCAAAGATACTAAATTTTAAATCTTAGCTATAATTTTAAATTACTACACCAGTGGTGCTGAACCTCTCAGCACCACTTTTTCAGAAAATAATAATAATTTCTATTTTACTCTACCACAACTCTCACCACACATTCCTACTCTCCTAATCTGATGTACAAGTGAAGCAATCCAGCCTCTCCCCTTTTTCTTCCTGCGAACCCGCAGGTGCAAAAGGAAATCCATACAGACCAGCAGTATCAATACCCCTGCAAGAACCTCCGCCAGAATAACCCTCCGCCAAAGGCCAAACATCTTCTGCCAGACAAAAAACTCCTGATGAACGGCAAGACTTTGTATCTGCTCTGCCTTATCCTTAAAAAGCCTGCTGAAAAATTCAAAATCCGACCAGTAGGTAGGCAGGTAATCGCTTCCCGGATTCGCCGCATTTACTCCCGCTATCATTATCACAAGCGCTGCCGCCAGACAGCACGGCAAGATACACCGTCTGCCAATCTCCGACGCTTTAGCACCCATCTGTTCCCCCGCTTTTTCATTCTCCATCTCTTTTGGCTTCTTACGGGTTTTCCTCGAAGCCGCAATTCCAATCACAATCAGGGAAACTGCCAGAATCATAAAATACAGCAGACTATCCAGAACATAATACAGCTGGCCGTCTATCTGCTGGCCGTCAGTGCTTCCAAATAGCGCTTCAATGATACTGACCGCCTGATTTACAGACTGGTCCTCCTCTTTTTTGCGTACCGTAATCCCGTCAAATACTTCTCCTTCCTCTGCCGGAATCACACAGATAGGAGCACTCCCTTTCAGCACTCCGGCAATCTGCCAGTTCTTTTCATCCATTCTGACTTCCAACCCCAGCACATTATCCGAGCCAAATAACTGCCGGACCGTATCCTGGTCAAGCAGACAGACATTCTTTTCTCCTTCCGTAAAATACCTTCCGACAGCCAGCTCCTTTCCAAAGACGGCGGCCGGCTGCCCCTTCATCTGATAGCAGGATACTTTCTGGTCGTGGCCGGTATCCTCGGACAACACTTTGAAATCCCCACATGCTTTCCAGACTGCCCCTTCTGAAAAAATCTCACTGTCTTCACTTTTTTTCCACTGCTCAAAAGCCGTTTCTGTCACTGCCCCTGCCGGATAAGATAAGGACATCATGTCTGCCTGTTCCTTTAACCGCAAAAGCCCGTTTATGATCCAGATATTTACCATGACAAATACCAGCATCAGCACCAGGATTCTGATTTTCTGCCATCTTATTTTCATTCTCTCACCTATGCCTGTTTCCATACAAAATGCATTGATCCCATTCTTATCACTTTCATAGATAATTATCATCCGCATATCCGTTTTTACTCTTTCAGCCTTACCCGGTCTCCTTCTACCACATACTTTTCAGATGATACAATCACCTGATCCGTGTTCGTAAGCGTGGAAGTGATTGCCGCACTTTTCGCATCTTTCTCTAACACAGTAACCGGAACGCGCTTTGCAGTCTGCAGCGTGCCAAGCATACGGTCTTCCTCGGAAAGAACCAGACAGTACGCTTCATTTGCATCTTCCCGCAGTGCGCTAAGCGGTATAATCTGGTCATACTCTTTTTCTGATGAGGTCTCAATACTCCAGGTAAACTGTTCCCCGCCTCCCACATTTGTATTCTCCGGAAGCGGCGCTCGCCAGAATGTCTGCATAGAAGAAGCGCCTTGGCCTGCCGCATCGTCCCCGCTGCCTCCCTCTGCTATTTCTCCCGTCTCCATTCCTATGGATTCAATCTTTACGGTTTTTTTCTTCCCTGCTGCAAGCTGGACTCCCACTTCGGCGCCGACCTTTAATTTTTCTTTATCTTCTGCCTTGACCATGCCCTTTAGCTGGAAACCGCCGCTCCCAGTCACAAAGATTTCCGAGCCTGTAGTCACCGCGCCGGCCTGCACACCAACCTGCAATACGGTACAATCTAAAACTGCGCAGATCTTACCGTCTGCCGCCTGATAGGACAAAAGCCGTTCCAGCTCCTTTCTGGCCTGTTCAACCTGCACCTGCGCTGCTTCGGCTCCCAAAAGCGCCGCCTGGGCTGCATTTGCTGCATTCGTATTCTGGGCCGCATCCTCCTGTCTTGCCAGTTCATAAGCATTCTGTGCCTGGTTTACGGCCTGCTGGGCTGCCTGTACTTCTGCATTCGCTTCCTGAAGTGCTGCTTCCAGCTCCTGCTTCTTCGCAGCAACGTCGTCCTCTTCCCCATCCGGTACAGGCGAATTAATAAACTGGTTGTAGGCTGCCTCCGCCTCCGCCGCTTTCTGCTGGGCCGTCTGAAGCCCAAGCTGCGCCTCGGAAAGCGTCTGTCCTGCCCCTGTCGTTGCCGGAACCCTCGCCGGTTCCCTGGCAGACACCTGCTGCTGTGATACCTGCAATTCTAACTGGTTCAGTTCAGCCTGTTTCTTATCAATTGACTGCTGCAGATACTCCTTACGGAATTGAACCAGACGCTCCCCCGCTTTTACCGTGCTTCCCGGATCTGCCACCCATTCCACCTGCTGTTCAGGCCATAAAAATAACTGGTCCTGCTGTACCGTCACCACAGTACCGTTCCCATCGTAAGAATAAGACAGCTTTCCCCGTCCCACCTTCTCTACTCCCACCTGAGCTACCAGCATAGAGGCTGCCGCTCTGGAAATAACCCCGCCGGCCGCCATAATGATCAGAAATCCGGCAATAATCCGAATCATCCATTTTTGATTTATCTTTTTTTTCCTGTCCACTTCGTCAATCCTTCCATAATTAGTGTCTTGTCTCGTTGACAGACAAGCGAACCCATACATATCCCTGTAAAAAGTGGTTAAGCCTTCACCCCGGATGCCACAATCCCCTGTTCCAGGCTGTCCTGGCCATAGAAGAACAAAAGCAGCGCCGGAAGCAGTGTTATGATGGATGCCGCAAAAGCTGCCGCAATCTCCGTATTTACCATCTGCGGCAGATAAAGCGACAGGGGCCACAGCGCCTCTGTCTTAAGGTATGTCATTGGCTGTTCGATTGTATTCCAGTATTCCAGGAATCCCAGTATCAGGATAGAGAAAATACCTGGCATCCCCAGCGGTATGCCCATAGATACAAATATCCTTAAGTCCCCGGCGCCGTCAATCTTTGCCGCCTCCAGCAGTTCCTTCGGAATACCTGCAAAGGTCTTCTGCAGGATAAATACCGGCAGTGTGGAGAAAATACCCGGCAGGATCACCGCCGCACGGGTGTCCATTAAGTCCATCGTATTCAGGACCAGATACCCAGATACCATTGTTACCTGAAACGGCAGGATCATCAGAAGCATATAAAGAAACCACAGCACCTTTTTCCCCGGAAAACGGAACTGGGCAAATGCCCATGCCGCAGGCACCGCTGCAAGGAGCTGCCCTGCCAGCACCAGGATGGTCTGTATCATGGAATTCCAGAAAGCGGTAAAATACTCCGGCGAATCCAGCAAAAGGCGGACATACGCGCGCAATGTCGGGTACATGGGGAAAACACGCAGTTTTGCACTTTCCCCATAATCTGCAAGCACCGCGCCGCATGTTTCCAGAAGTTCCTGTCTTCCCATCAGAGAATTTGCAGTAAGCATAAAGAGCGGAAATACCATAACCGCAAGGACAATCAGAAGGAACACCCTAAGAGCCCACTGCACCAGCACTTTATATCCTCCGCTCTTCGATTTTCTTTGTATGATTTTTCCACCATTCTTCCGCACCCAGTATCCCTCCTGTCAGAATGACTAACATCACAGCCGCCGCCGTCATCTTCTGAATATCCAGATTCACAAACCAGTTGTTGAAAAGATGCTGCAGCATATAAATACTCTCATGGGGATAGTCTCCCGCCAGCAGATACGCCTCCCGGAATACCCGGAATGCGTTTACAAACGAAAGGAGCCCCGTTACAAATGTTGTTTCTTTTAACTGCGGCAGGGTAATATACCAGAAACAGGCCCATTCTCCCGCCCCCTGTACCCTTGCCGCCTCATACTGCTCCTCTGGAATCGCGCCAAGCCCCGCGAGCCAGAGTATCATGTCATAGCCAAGATTCTTCCATATATAACAGGCAACCAGTATCCAGAACGCCGAGTCAGACGCAAGCCAGTCACGTCCAGTAATCCCGAATATTCCTACAAGCTGCCCAAGCCATCCTTTTTCATCAAATACCATCTGAAAGAAAACCACTACAGATGCCGCCGGAATCGCCATCGGAAGAAGGAACCCTGTCTTCATCCATCTCTGGAACTTTGTCACATGGCCTACTAAAACCGCTGTGCCAAGCGACAGGACCAGAAGCAGGGGAAGGCAGACCGCCATGAATCTCGCCGTATTCCCTGCTGCCAAGCGAAACGCCTCATTCTCCACCACCATCCGGTAGTTTTCCATGCCCACAAATCCGCTGCCTACTGCCTGCTGAAAAGACCTTTTGACAACATCCATAAATGGAATGAGCACGAAGCCCCCCGTCCCCAGGAGGCTTGGGAGCAGGAACAGGTATCCGTTCCTGACCTCCCTTCCTTGTCTTTCCGATCTCTTTTTATTCCGCAAGGTACATATCCACTTTCTGTGCGATGTTTTTTGCTGCCGTTTTTGCATCAACATTTCCTCCCAGACATTCATCTGCCTCTGTCTGATAAATATTCCAGATGACACAGTCCTGTGTAGCCGGCTTCTCTAATGTGCGGCAAATGGCAATCAGGCCATCGACCTCCTCTTCTGTCGGGTAGCATACATCCAGCACAATCTCTTCCTCGCCTTCAAACTTCCAGCTTGACATGGTCACAAGCCCTGTTGCATATTCACTTGCCAGCTCCTCCTTGAGGATTCCCATTCCGGATTCCAATACCGACAATCCGTCTCCTACTGGCTTGCCCTGTACTTCCGGCGAAAACAGATACTTCACAAATTCCTCTGCGATGTCCTTCTGCTTTGTGTCTTTATTAATTCCTATGATACCTTTCGGTATATAAAGCCCATCCAGTGTATCCGGTGAAAGACTCATCTGACGCATAAGCGTATACGGGGTCATCATATCCGTCACGCTTGCAATCTTACTGGTGGCGACGCTGTCCGGATGGTTGATAATGGCTGCGCTTCCTCCGTTGCTGAACATATCCTGCTGGAAAATCTTTGCCGCCGTTCCCATATCCATCTGGGCCGACCCGTCCTCGTCGAATATCTCCGCCCGCGCATTTGCCGCAATCTTAACTTCTATCTCCAGCAGATCTGCCAGCTTCTCCTGGTCAACCTTGCCGTCCTTATTAATAACCTCATCCTGATACATCTGAAATAAGAAATCACGGATATAATCCCTCTGCGCAATTCCAAATATGCTTGCCTGGGGATGCTCTTCCAAGTAGGATTTCAGGCTGTCAAGGGATGACAGCGCTGCTTTTGTATTTTCATCCCCGTATATCACCGGCACGCTGAATTTCACCGGCATCCCGTATATCTTTCCGTCCTTCTGCGCTGTGCTTTTCAATATGGATTCCAGGTACGTCTCCTGCGCTGTCAGCTCATCTGCCAGGTCTGTCAGGTCAGCCAGGATTCCTTTCTCAATATACGACTCTGCCGAGAGGCCGTCTAACAGAAGTACATCCGCCCCGTTTCCTCCAAGCAGCTCTGTGTTCAGGGTACGGATATCGTCCATGGTAATCCCTTCCTCTTTCCCCGAAGTCAGGAATTCTACTTTAACATCCGGATGTGCCTTCTGGAATCCGAGAAGCGCATCCTCTACCGTCGCATTTTCCGAAAGGCCGAATACCCTCAGCGTATTCTCGGGAACCGCCATTGCCTCGGCGTCATACACATAATGCATAAGGCTCCACGTTGACGCTTTTGGCTGGCTGTAGAGGACATAGAAATCATCCTCCTGCCCTTTTATGAATCCCGCTATACGGTTCAAAGAAGATCCCATTGACGCCATCGTGCCATCCAGGATTACTTCTCCAACCTCATTGCCCAATACCATCCGCATGATACCTTCTCCGGAAATGATGTACCAGTTTTCTTCATTACCGCACATCATGATCCCTTCCTGCTGGTCAATCTTCATCGTGCCCTTCTCTGCTGCCCCGGAATCATAGACCGTAACCACGCCATCCTCCGTATTTGCTGCCATATCCCCGTTTTCCGCCGCAAAAAGCATCCTCTGCTCACTGGAACTGCCTTCTACACTGTTAAGCTCCTGCATGACCTCCATCGAAGATGCGTCGATCACTACCACTTTTGACTGGTACATGTCACTCAGCCAGTAGTTTCCTGCCCCGTCAACCTGAAGATTGGTCACCGCAGGATACCCGTTATCGCCCTGCTGGCTAAGATAAGGAATGGACTGCTCAACACCTGTCTGTCCGTCCTCACTTTTTGCAATATGCGTAAGCATCTCTTCGTCCGTACTTCTTGCAATCTGTGCCCCCTCTTTTGTTTCCTGTATCTCCTGCAGGCGGAGGTTCTGCCCTCCGTAAAGCTGGCCAATCCAGTCCAGCGGGGTCTGTTCCCAGTTTCCTTCCTTATATTCGTAACGGAACACCTTCGTATCTTCTGCCTCTGAAAATAGAACCGGGTTTCCATCCTTTGACTTTGCCATGTTCAGGATCTTCTCCCCCTCCTGTATCGGCAGTTCCATATCATTCTCCACATAACGGCCCTTCACAGAAGTATTCTCTTTATTCTGTTCTTCCGTTTTTCCCTTGCCGCAGCCGGATAATAAACCTGCTGCCAATACGGCAGATAACAAAAATGCCGCCGTACGCTTTACGTATCTTCCATGCCTTCCCATTTTCATTCACATAATCTCCCTTCATACATACATAATGCGCAGTTTATGAACAGCTGCACGCCAGCTTGCTGAAAGCAGGCAGGTCATAAATGCTATCTACCACTATACACATTTTTCCTCAAAAAGACTTCCAAGAACAAAACTACTTTTCCGCCCTTTGTTAAGGTTTTTTTGAGGTTTCCATCATCTCACAGCATTTTACATTCACCACCGCCCCTGACTCTGGCTCCTCCACATCTGCCTCGATTCCTCCCCTGTAACCAAGAGGACAAAGAAGGGGTTGCACGTCAAGCTTTGTCCATACTAACCGTCCTCTCCATTCTTTAAGTTCTTCCTCTGTCTCATAGTGTTCTATCCTCACGCCGCCTGCATATCCATCCCCCACATAAGTTTCTTCTTTTCTATCTGGAACATCCTCCTTTACCTTAAGGGATTGAACCGGATAATCCAGCAAATCCTCCCTTATCTCTTCATGCTCCTTAAGAAATGCACAAGTCTTTTCAAAAAACGGATAAATCAAGAGCTCCTCTGTCTCGCCCCATTTATCTGAGTTCATTTCCACAATTCCGGCCGGCGCCGCTTCCCTAAGCTCTTCCATCCGAAATTCCAGTACCTCTTCCTTATAAAGTTTGAGAAATACTTCCTTTTCCTCCTTCGTAAGCTTAAGTATCTGATTGCATACACCATCCTTCCATGCAAAACGGTTATCCCCTACATTTTCCCACAACAGGGCGGGATATGCTTTCTCCTTATATTCCTTCGTTTCAAAAACTCTAGAAAAGGACTGAAGATCCACCTCGTCTACCGGATAGACACGGTATCGCTGTCTCCCGTCTTTCATCTCATAACAAACTGTCGCAAAGCTATACTCCCATGCCTTTCCATCAGTTTCTGCCTTCTCCTTAAGGCTCCGAATCCAGAAAAGTCCCTCTGCAAGCCCCTCCTCTGTAAATTTAAACTGCTCAAGCTTCCTCTCAGTCTCATAAGTTTCTTTTCCGGGGAAGTTTTCTTCATACTCTGCCTGGGACATATCCATCCCATTGACACAGATTCTGACAGCACTGACCTCATCCCTCTCCGGGGAAAAATCGTTAAAAGCTTTTGCACCTGCAGCAAAACCTTCTGTCATCAGAAGGACAAGTGCGCATTCTGCAGCCATCTGCCATTTTCTTCTGAAAAGTGCATTTCCCTGTCTTTGTATCAGCATCTCTGCCAGAATATGAAAAAGGAAAACCAGAAGAATTCCATATCCCATAGCCAAATTCCCAAACAATAGCGCCAGAACAACAGACACAAAAAATACAAATGCCCTCTCTGCCGCGGAAAATGCGAATACCTTTCCTACATTCTCCACCTTTCTCTTCCGCTCCAGACATACCATCAGGACGGCAAAGAGCAAAATCCAGAAAAACGCCGCCAGAACAATCTCCTTTTCCGGAACATATTCCAATGCCTCGATCTTATCATGCAGAAAGGCTCCGGTAAGCTTGCGGGCAAGCTGTTCCGGCGTCAGCGCTTCTTTCATTGCCTCAAGCTCCGGAATCCGATAGAAAGTCTTAAAGAAATATTTTGCATAGGCATTTCCAATCCCCTGAAAAACCACCTGTCCCCCATAAATAAAAGAAGCAAATAAAACCAGTACCGTAACAAATCTTCCACCTGCCAGAAAAGAAACAATACTGATATGATAAAAGATAAGAACGACTAATGAAAACAGAACCGCACTTTGCAGCACATAGTAACCGGCATAAGCTACAAAATCTCTGTTTATACTGCATTCATAAAAACCGCAGACCGCCATGCTGATAAACAGAGGGAATAACACCTGCACAATCCCGTGTATATATTTACTCCAAAAAATCGTTCCTCTTTTTACCGGAAGACTATAATAAAAATCCAGCTTCACAGGCTGCTCCAGATAACAGAAGCCTGCGGCAGCGGCCAATACTCCAAGCCCCATGCTAAGATAAAGCAGACTTTCGCTTCCAATTCCGGAAAAAGTAGAATAGGAATCACTCTGCAGTGCGAAAATCGTAACTACTATATAGATAAAAAAACCGCCCCAGGAAAGAAAGGCTGTCACATGCCCTCTGCCTGCTTCCTTAATCCAGTTCCATAAATACCTTGCAGATGTCATATCCTGCCTCCTTCATTGCCGTCATAAAAATTTCCTCCAGGCTCATAGGGATTTCCCCCACGAACACCGGAACCCTGCGAGTTATCCTTTCCAATATTTCCTTCTTATCCCCTTTTACCACCAGCGTCGTAAAATATCCCTCTTTCTCATACCGCAGAACTTGCAGTTCCTTTTCAAGTTCCTCCTTCATATCTTCCTGACCTTCAAACACACACTGAAGTTTCATCACATTGCCGGAATGCTCCCTCATATCCCCTGCCTTTAGAATGCCTCCCTTATGCATAATCCCGATATTGTGGCAGATATCCTCCAAATCCTTAAGCTTGTGTGCCGCGGCCACAACGGTAAGCTTACGTTCTTCTATTTCCCTTCGGAACAGCTCCTTCATAGTTTCCGTCATCACCGGATCCAGCCCGTCAAATACTTCATCGAACAATAGATAGTTTGTTCCTGAACAAAGGGCAAGGATCAAAAATGCCTGCCGTTTCATCCCCTTAGAGAATGTGCGCAATGGAAGATCCATATCAAGATTTAAAAGCTTTGCCATATACGCCGCACTATCTCTCTCCAAGAATGGATAATGCCTTCTGTAAAACCGGACCATCTCTTCCAGATTTACATTAGGAAAATAGTAAGGTGTATCCGGCAGATAAAAGACCGATAACTTGCACGATGGATTTTCGTATATATTTTCTCCGTCAAAAAGAATCCTTCCTGTATCACAGCCAAGCACCCCTGCCATCATCCGAAGAAGGGTGCTCTTTCCCGCTCCGTTTGTTCCAAGAAGGCCAAACATGCTCCCATCCGGAATCTCAAAAGATACCTGGTTCACTGCACATATATGCTCAAATTCTTTTGTTACATTTTCTACCTTAATCATAACTGTACCTCTTTCTCACTTTTTCTGATACACGAACTGCTGCGTATTAATCAGAACCACCGGCTTAGCCGGTGGTTTGCTCTCGCCCTATAAGGGCTTATTACCGGCTCTGGAGTCTAAAGACTCATTGAAAGGTCCGCCAGCCGCAACATCATTCTGTACAAAGTCCTAAAGGACTTTTCCTATTTGTTCTTTTTTACTGGCTCACCCGTAAACGGGTCAATATACTCTTTAAGCGTTATCTGATCATATTCATAATCTTCTTTTAATTGATTCTGAATATATTCCTCTATTTTCTTTGCATTCTTACCTACAGTATCCACATAATACCCTCTACACCAAAAATGTCTGTTCCCAAATTTATATTTCAGATTTGCATGTCTCTCAAATATCATTAGGGTGCTTTTTCCTTTCAGATACCCTACAAAACTTGAAACACTTATACTTGGCGGAATTTCTACTAACATATGAACATGATCGCTGCACATTTCTGCTTCTATTATGTGTACACTTTTTCTTTTGCACAATGTGCTCAATATATTTGCAATATCCTGTTTCAATTGTCCATATATAATTTTCCTTCTAAATTTTGGTGCAAAAACAATATGATATTTACAATTCCACTTTGTGTGTGATAAATTATTATTATCCATTTGGATAACCTCCTTTGTTCTTAATGTGGTTGGCGAACCAGCATTATTATAACACTGGAGGTTTTTTACTGTAAGCTAAAGCAATGCTGACTCACCTGCATAGCAGGTGGTTTATTTGTTTTCAAAGTTTCGTTTTTCGGAACACGAAAAACTTCACAATGAAAACAGGCCCTTGGCCTAACAAAAAGAACAGCAAACCATTCAGGTCTGCTGCCCTCTAAAAACTCGCCTTACTATTATTCTTCTACCAACTCCACAAATTCTTCTTCTCCTGCGCTAAAGTCTGCGTCGTCCTCTAAGCCAAGCCCATCGGAATCCTCGTATCCAAGACCAGACTCATCCTCAAGTTCATCTATATCCGTCTCCACATCCAGCATCAGATTATCCTGCAATCTGGAAGCTTCATCCAGCACCAGTTCATCCTCAAGCTCTCTGTCACTGTCCAGACGAATATCACGGTATTTCCTCATACCCGTACCAGCCGGAATATGCTTACCGATGATAACATTCTCCTTCAAGCCAATCAAAGGATCTACCTTACCCTTAATAGCCGCCTCAGTCAGAACCTTCGTGGTCTCCTGGAAGGATGCCGCTGATAAGAAGGAATTGGTTGCCAGGGAAGCCTTGGTAATACCCAACATAATCTGCTCGCCCAAGGCAGGTACAAGGTCTTCACGCTCTAACGCTGCGTTCACATCCTCGAACTCCAGTCTGTCTACATTGGTGCCCGGCAGGAACTCACTGTCTCCCGCCTCCTCGACACGAACCTTCTTAAGCATCTGGCGTACGATAACCTCGATATGCTTATCATTAATCTCAACACCCTGAAGACGGTATACACGCTGTACCTCCTGAATCATATAATCCTGTACAGCCCTAAGGCCCTTAATCTTCAAGATATCGTGAGGATTCACACTACCTTCTGTCAGCTCGTCACCGGCCTCTAGCACAGCGCCGTCCTGAATCTTGATCCTGGAGCCATAAGGAATCAGATAAGCCTTTGTCTCGCCCGTCTCATTATTGGTAACGATAATCTCTCGTTTCTTCTTTGTATCATGAATATTCGCCGTTCCGGCAAATTCTGTAATAATCGCAAGTCCCTTCGGCTTTCTCGCCTCAAAAAGCTCCTCGACACGGGGAAGACCCTGTGTGATATCATCACCGGCAACACCGCCTGTATGGAAGGTACGCATGGTAAGCTGTGTACCAGGCTCTCCGATAGACTGTGCCGCAATGATACCGACAGCCTCGCCGACCTGTACCGGTTCACCGGTCGCCATGTTGGCGCCGTAGCATTTCGCGCAGACACCGTTGTGTGACTTGCAGGTAAGGATAGTACGGATCTTCACCTGCTTCAAGGTCTCGCCCTTCTCATCCACACCCTTCTTCATGATCAGTTCGGCGCGCTTCGGCGTTACCATATGGTTCGCCTTCACAAGGATATTGCCGTCCTTATCTACGATATCTTCACACAGGTAGCGTCCTGTAATACGCTCCTGCAGACTTTCGATCTCTTCATTGCCATCCATGAACGCCTTCACGTACATTCCCGGAATCTCGCTTCCCTCTCCCATACAGTCTACTTCGTGGA
>OFGF01001463.1_pt1 | contig 14747 bp, 6 predicted proteins | sample 1521711 | NCBI WGS metagenome assembly OFGF01 (sample SAMEA3504092, study PRJEB24116) | mouse gut metagenome | biome: mouse gut; feature: mouse-associated habitat; material: faeces | place: Denmark | collected 2011 | reverse complement strand
AAAGGGAGAGGGGGAGAGAGAGAGAGAAAGGAAGAAAGGAGGGAAGAAAGAAAAAGAAAATCATTAGAAAATTGGTTGGAATGCCACTTGTATATAAATCGTATTCTCTATCTCAGAAAATAAAATATATTGAGAAACAGGAAAAGCTAGATGAAGTGCATATTATAAAAGTAATAAAGAAAAATCAACTTATTGAATATAAAGGTGGATTATTTTATATAACAAGTAGTCAGGAACTTATCAATGCACAGCAACTCATTTTAAATTCAGAATTAATGAAAGTTTTGTGTAATATAGATAAGGCTATTTCTTTGAATAATTATAGTGAATTAAAAGCAGAAGATATTATATTATTATTTAACACATGGTTAGAGAAATTAAATAAATTTTATCCATTATATAACAATCATTATAATAAGATTTCCTTAAAAAAAGAACAGTTTACTCAATTATCAATTGAGGAACAATGTAAAGTTATTAATGAATTGTTAGTCATAACACATGCTAATGCAACTAATGGAAATATTAAGCTTGATAATTTTAATTTGGGTAATAGAATTGGACGGTTAAATGGTATAAAATTATTGTTAGATGAAATCCAATTCATAGAATCCTCTGTTACTGGTATTTATAGTAAAAAAATAAAATTATGACATGGAGAACAGTAGTTATTGAAAGTTCTTGCAAACTTTCATATAAGAATGATTATTTAATTATCCTGCTGAAAAGAAAATTTGTTAATAGAATTGAAGTAACAAGAGGGGGAAGTGTTGCAGTTGAATCAGTCAGTATTTCAGAAAGATAATGGCTGTAATGCTTCATGCCAGATAGAAATGAAACAGAGCAAAGAAAGAGAAAAAGAAAAGTGGGTTTTATGTCCTGTCTGTAATAATAAGACAAGGTTGAAGGTACGAAAAAATACGGTGTTAAAAAAATTCCCACTATTTTGCCCGAAGTGAAAAAAATAGATAACCATTAGAAACCCCATAAAATCAGTACTTCACAAAATATTCATACAATTTTAGCACTCACCTATTGACAGTGCTAACAATAGGTGATATATTTCACCTAGAACGTAACAAATCCGAATATTCTGACCCATATGGTACAGAATATCCAAAAACCCTACACAGGAGGTGTTGTTATGAATATACAGAAATTTACACAAAAATCAATCGAAGCCATAGGCAGCTGTGAGAAATTAGCTTATGAATACGGTAATCAGGAAATCGAACAAGAGCATTTGCTCGTGGCCCTAATGAATCAGGAAGATGGCCTTATTCCTAAAATGATTGAAAAAATGGAAATCAACACAGCCCATTTTTCTGATAACGCTGTCCGTCACCTGGAAAAACGCGTCAAGGTATCGGGCGGCCAGGTATATATTGGCCAGGCGCTAAACAAAGCCTTTATTAATGCTGAAGATGAAGCAAAGCAGATGGGCGACGAATATGTTTCCGTCGAGCACCTGTTTTTGGCCTTACTAAAATATCCCAACCCAGCTATGAAAGAGCTGTTCAAAGAATACGGCATCACAAAAGACCGCTTTTTAAAAGCGCTTTCTACTGTCCGCGGCAATCAGAGGGTAACTTCCGACAATCCTGAAGCTACTTACGATACTTTAGAAAAATATGCTGTTGATCTGGTTGCCAGGGCAAAGGATCAGAAAATGGATCCTGTCATAGGCCGGGATGCTGAAATCCGAAACGTAGTCCGGATTTTATCCCGTAAAACCAAAAACAACCCTGTCTTAATCGGGGAGCCGGGCGTTGGCAAAACTGCTGTCGTAGAAGGCCTGGCGCAGCGGATTGTCCGCGGCGACGTGCCGGAGGGCTTAAAAGAAAAGAAACTGTTTGCCCTTGATATGGGCGCACTTTTAGCCGGGGCAAAATACCGCGGCGAGTTTGAGGAACGTTTAAAAGCCGTATTAGATGAGGTCAAAAAATCCGACGGGCAGATTATCCTGTTTATCGATGAGCTTCATACTATTGTAGGCGCTGGAAAAACAGACGGCGCAATGGATGCCGGGAATATGCTAAAGCCCATGCTTGCCCGTGGCGAGCTGCATTGCATTGGTGCAACGACCCTGGACGAATACCGCCAGTATATTGAAAAAGACGCAGCCTTAGAACGCCGTTTCCAGCCAGTTATGGTTGACGAGCCGACGGTAGAGGATACTATTTCTATCCTGCGTGGCTTAAAAGAACGCTACGAGGTGTTCCACGGTGTAAAAATCGCCGACGCCGCTCTGGTATCCGCAGCCGTATTGTCTAACCGCTATATTTCCGACCGTTTTCTGCCGGATAAAGCAATTGACCTGGTAGATGAAGCTTGTGCCCTCATTAAAACCGAGCTTGACTCAATGCCTAGTGAGCTGGACGAGTTAAACCGGCGCATTATGCAGATGGAAATTGAAGAAACGGCGCTTAAAAAAGAAGAAGACCGCTTGAGCAGGGAACGCCTTGCTGCCCTGCAAAAAGAGCTGGCAGAGCTAAAGGATGTGTTTTCAGCCCAAAAAGCGCAGTGGGACAATGAAAAGAAAAGTATAGAGCATGTACAAAAGCTGCGGGAAGAGCTGGAAGCGGTCAAAGGCCAGATCAAACAGGCACAGCAAAATTATGATCTTGAAAAAGCGGCGGAGCTGCAGTATGGCAAGCTGCCGCAGGTACAAAAAGAGCTTGAGGCCGAGGAAACCCGGACAAAAGGCGAAAGCCCATCCCTTGTACATGAAAATGTCAGCGAAGATGAAATTGCGCGTATCATTTCCCGCTGGACGGGGATTCCGGTTGCCAAGCTGACCGAAAGCGAGCGCAATAAGACGCTGCATCTGGACGAGGAGCTGCACAGGCGTGTTATTGGACAGGACGATGGTGTTACTAAGGTGACAGAAGCTATCATCCGCTCTAAGGCAGGGATCAAAGACCCCACGAAGCCGATTGGATCCTTTTTGTTTTTAGGGCCTACCGGAGTTGGAAAAACGGAGCTTGCTAAGGCGCTGGCTGAAAGCCTGTTTGACGATGAAAGCAATATGGTGCGTCTGGATATGTCCGAGTACATGGAGAAATATTCCGTATCCCGTTTAATTGGAGCCCCTCCAGGATATGTCGGTTATGACGAGGGCGGGCAGCTTACGGAAGCCGTCAGAAGAAAGCCTTATTCAGTCGTTTTGTTTGATGAAGTGGAAAAGGCGCACCCAGACGTTTTTAACGTGCTGCTGCAGGTGCTTGACGACGGCAGGATTACTGATTCCCAGGGGCGTACTGTGGATTTTAAAAATACGATTATTATTATGACATCAAACATTGGCTCGGCATATCTTTTGGAGCATATGAAGGAGGGCGGGCAGATAAGCCCCGATGTAAATGAAGCTGTTATGGAAGAACTTAGAAGCAGCTTCCGGCCGGAATTTTTAAACCGTTTGGATGAAATCATTATGTTTAAGCCGTTGACAAAGGAAAATATAGCAAATATTATCTACCTTTTACTGGCGGAGCTGAATACGCGTTTAAAGGACAGGGAGATAAAGGTTGAGCTTACCGATGCGGCAAAGGCGTATGTTGTGGAGCACGGCTATGATCCGGTATTTGGGGCAAGGCCCTTAAAGCGTTTTTTGCAAAAGCATGTGGAAACACTTTCAGCTAAGCTGATTCTGGCGGATCAGGTGAGTGGAGGGGATGTCATTTGGATAGATGAAAAAGATGGGAAACTGTCGGCAGAGGTAAGAAAAGAATAGTGGATTTTTCTGTGATTGCTGCATATAGTTAAAACAAGAGAACTTCAAGCAGTGATAATATGAAAAAAATTCGCAATTTTCTTTTAGGGTTGGATCTTATGCTTGTTTGTATTTTAGCAGGCGCAGCGGCAGAAGAAGGGATGGAGTATTTTATAAAAAACAGGGCTAAGGAAAAAGAAAACCGCCCGGTCATGCAGATAAACCGGACTGAAGAAGAGTTGTCAGAGGCAAGTACACAAGATTTGGCAGAAAAAAAAGTGGCACTGACGTTTGATGACGGTCCGAATGCAATTTATACAGAAGGGCTTTTAGCGGGCTTAAAGGAACGTGGTGTGCGTGCCACGTTCTTTTTATTGGGAAAAGCAGTGGAAATATCTCCACAACTGGTAGAACAGATGCACAAAGACGGCCACCTGATTGGCAACCATTCCTATGAACATGTCAATTTAAGCAGCTTAAGTGATGAAGCCGCGATAGCGCAGGTGGATAAGACAAACGAGGCAATCCATCAGGTGACGGGAGAATACCCGGAGTATATCCGTCCGCCATACGGGTGCTGGAAAAGCAACCTGGATTACGATACTACCATGATTGAGGTCCTTTGGAATGTCGATCCCCTCGACTGGAAAACAGATAATGCGCCTGCTGTCGTAGAACGCGTATTAAGCGAAGTAGAGGAAAATGACATCATCCTTTTGCATGACGCTTCGGAGTCTTCTGTCCAGGCTGCATTTGAGATTATTGATAAGCTTACGGCACAGGGGTATGTGTTTGTTACAGTGGACGAAATTTTATTTGACTAAAAGATTTTGTGGGTAAAATGGCTGTATTGAGTTTTAAATTATTTATGGCGGGGTATATTGCAAAAAAAAGTACTATAATATAAAAAAAATTCCATATGTTTTTATGGCAGTTTTTTATATACTATTGTCCGATCCAGTTAAATGCCAGACTCAGGGGATGCCTGGCCTGCAGAGGGTTTTTTATTTACGCTGGATAGATATGGAGGTTTGCCGTAGGGTACACAACGGAAAAGGAGGAAGGAATCAGATGAGGGTTAAAAAGTATCTGAGTGGAATACTGGCTTTGGCGCTGGCCTTTCAAACAGGCGCATGGGATGTGCCTGCAGCGCAGGTGCAAAAGGCAGCTGATTCGGCGACGCAGGTTGTTTCGGAACCGGAAACGGTTTATGTGAATGAATATGGTGCAAATGAACGTGAAGTATCGTTTAATGACAACTGGCGGTTTTATCTGGGGGAATTAAATGGCGCGGAAGCGGCCGTGTATAATGATTCCGCCTGGAAAAATGTGGATTTGCCGCATGATTACAGTATTGATCAGGGGTTTACGACGGCAGCGCCTGCAGAGCAGGAGAGCGGATACGTGCTGGGGGGTACGGGATGGTACCGTAAGGGCTTTACGCTTTCGGAGGAGCTGGCGGACAAAAAAGTCAGTGTGGAATTTGACGGCGTATATATGAACGCGACTGTTTTCTTGAATGGAGAGCAGCTTGGAACACATCCTAACGGGTATGCGCCGTTTGCGTTTGAGCTTCCTAGTGAGCTGCTTCATTTTGGGAGGGGGGAAAATGTCCTGGCAGTCAAAGTGGATCATAAGCAGCCGTCAAGCCGGTGGTATTCTGGCTCTGGTATTTACCGGGATGTTACGCTTACCGTAACGGAGCCAGTGCATGTAGCGTACCACGGGACAACTGTAACAACGCCAGATATTGACGAAGGCGTGGGTACGGTGCAGGTTGTGGCTGATATTGAAAATGGAGGCAGCCAGGATGAAACGGTTTCGATCCGCCAGGTGGTATATGAGGCTGAAGGAAAAGAGCCGGTTGCAGTAGGAGAAAAGACGCAGGCACAGTTGGTTTTAGCCGGGCAGAAGGCTAGTATTGCAGGCACGGTAACTGTTGCGTCGCCAAAGCTTTGGACAACAGAAGAGCCAAACCTGTATACTGTGCGTACAGAGGTGTATGTGGGGGATACGCTTACGGATACCTATGAGTCTGATTTTGGTTTCCGCTGGGCTACGTTTACAAAAGACAGCGGTTTTTTCTTAAACGGGGAAAATATAAAGCTGCGTGGAGTTTGTATGCACCATGACCAGGGCGGCTTAGGCTCGGAAGCGTGGTACCGCTCCGTCGAACGCCAGGTAGAGATATTAAAAGAGATGGGTGCAAATGCAATCCGCGTAACGCATAACCCTGCTTCTGAGGTTTTGATTGATATATGCAACCGCAAGGGAATGATGCTGGTGGAGGAGGCATTTGATGCATGGCTTTCTGATAAGGCGGGCAATACAGAAGGCTATGGCGGAAAATGGTTTATGCAGCCAATTGAAGAAGGAAATCAGATTACCGGAGGGAAAGAAGCAAGCCAGTGGGCTGAGTATGACCTGAAATCTATGGTAAAACGCGGTCGGAACGCCCCTTCGATTGTGATGTGGAGCCTTGGAAATGAAGTGTTCCAGCAGTTGAATGACAGCAGCATGAACAACCAGTTCCCGGATGTGGCGAAAAGCCTGATCCGGTGGGTAGGCGAAGAAGATGCTACACGTTTTGTAACCTTTGGCGACAATCAGGTAAAGGGAAATGTATGGGCAAATAACGCTCAGGTGAATACAGCTCTTGTATTTGCCGACGCGGCAAGCTACGGTGTGCCAGGCGGCCTGGTAGGTTTCAATTACGGAAGCTCTGACCAGATTCAGAATGGGTATAGCAGGGGATGGATGGTATATGGATCGGAAACGGCGTCTTCTGTTAACAGCCGCGGCGTGTATGACCGGAAAAATAGCAATAGTGACGGCAATATCGGAGATCGGAGGCTGACGTCTTATGATAAGAGCTGCGTAGGATGGGGGCATCTGGCAAGCGCCGGGCTTTGGATTACAATGCAGCAGCCGTTTAATGCGGGCGAGTTTGTATGGACAGGCTTTGACTACATTGGGGAGCCGACACCATACAACTGGCAGGGGACGGGCTCAAACGGGACTTGGCCGAATGTTTCTAAAAGCTCTTATTTTGGAATCATAGACACGGCGGGTTTTCCGAAGGACAGCTATTATCTGTATCAGAGCCAGTGGAATGGCAATTTACATACTCTGCATGTGCTGCCCGTATGGGACAGGGATGAAATCATGATAGACAATAGCGGCAATGCAGAGGTTGTCGTTTATAGTGATGCCCCGGTAGTAAAGCTTTACCTAAATGGTGAAGAGATCGGCTCTGCGTCAGCGGCCAAAACAGAAACGCCAACCGGAGGCTACCAGAATTATACGGCAGGGACAGGGTGCTTCGACAGCAGCAAGGCAAAAGGGCATACTTCTTTGTATGCGACATTTTTGGTAAAATATGAAGAGGGCAGATTAGAGGCAAAGGCATTTGAAGCGGACGGTACGACGGAGATTACGGATACAAACGGCCGCAGCTTTGTAGAGACAACAAAGGCGGCAAGTAAGTTAAGTATAAAAGCGGATCGGAAAGAGATTACAGCGGATGGAAAGGATTTATGCTATGTTACAATTGGCGTAACAGACGCAGATGGAAAACCTGTCAACGGTGCAGAGCCAGAGGTAACAGTATCTGTAGAGGGAGCCGGGAAGCTTCTGGCATTGGACAATGGCGTGCAGAACGATGTAACGGCCCACAAGGAGCCAGCCAGGAAAGCAGGCAAAGGCAAGCTCTTGGCAATTGTCCAGTCCACAGATAAAGAAGGAAGCTTTACTGTGACGGCAAGCGCACCAGGCTACCAGGATGTAAAAGAGACAGTACAAACCAAAGCAAAAGCAGGCGTATCGCAGGAGAAGGCGGTAGTCAGCTATGAAATTTCCCGCAACTATTATCTGAAACCGGGTACAAAGCCCCTGCTTCCTAAAACGGTCCTGATTCACTATTCAGACGATACATCTGAAACAAGGGCGGTTATATGGGATGAACTCCCGGAGGGGCAGGCGCTGTATGCTGTAGAGGGTACAGTAGAAGGGCTGGGTTTAAGTGTACAGGTCCGTGTAACAGAAGTCGGAAATGTAGTAGGGATTTTAAACTATTCCGTAGCCATCGGTAAAGACGCGGAGGTTTTTCTTCCGGCAGGGCGTCCTGCTGTACAGGCAGACGGCACAGTAATGTCGGCAGAATTTCCGGTGGCATGGGAGGTTAAAGAGGATCTGACTGCCGAAGCTGGCACAAAGGAAGTTAAAGGTACGGCAGATGTATTTGGGGAACGCTATGACGTGACTGCTTTGGTGCGTGTTACAAGCGGGGGCTACAAGGATGGAGACGAGGCTCTGGCAAATGTGCCTGAGATGTACATTAACGGCGTTTCAAGCAAGGATAACAGCGGTGTTGCGGAAACGCTGGCAGGCTTGCAGGATGACAAGACATCGAAAACTGATGTGGCGTGGATTGGGCGCGGGACACTGGATTTCCGCCTGGATACGGCAATTGAGTTAAAAAATTTTACGATGTACTTAAAAGACACGGCCCCTGTTTCTGGTACGATGAAGGTCTATTCCTCCAGCGATAACGGCGCGAACTGGGTACAGGCTCCATGCAGGGTAACAAACCGGAGGGAAAATGGCGTAACCGTCCGTACCTTTACGCCTGCCGAAACGATTTCGGAAACCTATTTCCGGATAGAATTTGAAAAAATAACGACACTTTTAGAGCTTGAGATGAATACTCGTATCCCGACTTTCCCAATAGGAAGCACGGCAGGGCTTTCTGCGCTTCGCGTAGGTGGCCATAAAGCCGATACGGCAACGCTTCAAAAGGGATGGTATGGTATTTTGGATACCACGCTTACCGAAACGGATGTTAAGGCAGAAGGAAAAGACAATGCAAGCGTTACTATTTTGCCAAAAGATGATAACAACGTCATCCGCATCCTGTTAGAATCGGAGGATCATACGGCGCGAAGCATTTACCAGGTACTGATAGGGGAAGACAATACGAAGGTAGAAAACGCGAGCGACGGTTCTTTGGATTATCCGTATCAGGATATGATATTGTCCGCGCCAAGCTACCACGGAGCCGAACCAGCCGGGCAGGCTGCCGATGGCAAGGCCAATACGATTTGGCACAGCAGGTGGGGTAATTCTGGCGCGGGTGAAAAGGATCTGCGCGATCATGCTGACTTGCGTTACCTGCAAATCGAATTAAAAGATGCAAAAGCGATTCAAGGCCTGCGTTATCTGCCGCGTCCGACAGACAAGAACGGTATCGTACTGTCCTACCGGATTGATGTCAGTACAGATGGCGAGAACTGGGTTACGGCGGCAAACGGCACAGGCTGGAATGCGGCAGTAGAATGGAAGATGGTGCAGTTTGACGCAGTAGAAGCAAAATATATCCGCCTGTATGGGGTGGAAACTGCCGACAACAACGGCAATGCCTGGAATGAATTTATGTCGGCAGCCGAAGTCAGGGTACAGTGCGTAGCAAGTGAAATCCACGAAGGCAATACAACGGTAACGCTTCCAAACGGAGCAGACGAAGCGGATTATACTGGAAACGCAATTACGCCGAAACCAGTTGTAACCTACAGGGCTTCTAAAGATGTCCAGGGCGTTGTGTTAACAGAAGGAAGCGATTATCGTGTAAGTTATGAAAATAATATAGAGCCAGGCCAGGCAACGGTTGTTGTAACTGGAACCGGCAGTTATGCAGGAGTTGTGGAAACCGGGTTTACAATCCGTGCGGTAGACGTTAAGATAAATGGCTACGAGCAAACTTCCATAACTACAGGAAAAGGCGAGTATCCGGCGCTGCCCAGCGCCATAACAGCAGATACCAATATTGGCTCGCAGCTGATGGAGGTGCGCTGGGACAGCATTGGCAGCAGCCTTCTGCAGACATTCGGCACATTTACTGTATACGGTACAATAGTGGAAAATAATGACCGCGTAGCGGCAAAAGTAACAGTCAGCGATGTAATCGGCGTAAGGCATGTGACGCTTACAACGCCAATTGGCGCTGCTTTGGCGATGCCGGAGCAGGTGACAGTATACTACAGCAACGGTGAAACTGCCAAACATGATGTATTATGGAACCTGCCGGAAGGCGGTTTTGATACGGAAGGTATTGTTACTGTTTTGGGAAAAGCAGGGAAAGCAGATGTAAAAGCAACAGTCCGCGTTGTAAACGCTGCGGCGGACAAATATAATACGCCTGCCGGCGCTAACTTGGCGCTCAATGAAAACGGAAAAAATGCGCCTACCTCATGGCCAAGGACCCATGCGTACATCTCTGCATCCGGCGATCTGGCGCACAATGCGACAGACGGCGTAAAGGATTTTGTCAGTGGTTTTGGCAAACAGATCTGGAGTGACTGGGAAAACGGCGTATACCATACTAACGCAGATGCAGCCGTAGGGGCAAACGATCATTTGCCGTTTGTAGCATCCACCTTTGGCGTAAAAGGCAGCGCCGCCAACGAAGACCAAAAGAAATATACCGTTAACAAGGTTTTGGTTGGGTTTATGGAAGAAGACGGAGACAGCGCACATAAAGTATGCCTGCCGGAGGATTATAAAATCGAGTACTACAGCGCGAATGGGGGAGTTATCCCTGCCGCAAGGCTTGTAAATAATGCGGCTTCTGAGTGCAGCAACACAAGGGGCTGGGGCGCTGACAACCCCATTAAGGCGCACGAAGGCTGGACTGAAGTAAGCTATATCGGCGGCAAGCCGGCCATACCGCAGGCAGATAATTTTCAGCAGATGGTAGACATTGCGTTTGAGCCAGTGGAAACAACCTCCATCCGCATTACGCTTACGCCAAAGGCAGAAAACTGGACGGGCCTGGAAGAATTTGAAGTATACTACGAGCCAGTTGCAAAATATGACAGCTATGAGGTGTCATCTGTCCAGCTTGACGGCAAAAACATTTTGGCAGACTTTGACGAAGCAACAAAGACACTTGAAGTGGAGGCGGATACCGGGGTGATTACGGCACAAGCAACCAACAACGCTTCCGTAACCGTCTTAGAAGCCGTAAACGGCGTGGCAAAAGTGATATTCCTGCCAGAAAATGCGGATGAAACAAAAAAACAGGAATATACAGTAAAATTCAGGCAGGCGCAAGAGAAAGAAACTTATGTCATAGCCGCAGAAGAAGCGGAAGTAGAGCTGCCAAAAGCCGCAGCAGCAGGCGAAACCGTAACTTTTTCTGCGAAAGCCGGATATGCATTTACAGAGCTTCCGGTCATTGCAAGAAGTGAGACAAATGAACCGACAGGGATTACAGTAACGCAGTCCGGCAACCGCTATACTTTTATTATGCCAGCGTATGCTGTAACCATCTGCGGAAGCTTAAAAGAACTGGAGGATCAGGTTTATACTGTAACCTTTGAATCCAACGGAGGCACCCTTGTAGCCCCGCAGGAGGTACCGTCAACAGTGGGTGTTGCATCAGAACCGGATGCGCCGAAAAAACGGGGCTATGATTTTGCAGGCTGGTTTACGGACAGCAGCTTATCGGCGGCATGGAACTTTGCATCTGCCGTTACCAGAAGTATGACGCTTTACGCAAAATGGGTTCCGGCAAAAATAACGGTAAATACCAAAATGGAAGCTTACTTGTTTGGAGATACCGGTTATCAGCTGCCAGAAAAACTGAATATTTCCGTAACAGGCGAAACATTTAATACGGCAGTCGCCTGGAACGAAGCGGATGTGGCAAGGCTTTTTGCAGCGGAAGAGCTTTCCGAAAATACCGTAAGGGGTACACTGACAGAGTTTGAAAACAGGGAGGTTACTGTATCGGTAACTGCATCGCCAGGGAATATCGTATATTTTGCAGACTGCGGTGCATCCGAATTTACGGAGCTGGGGCAGCTGCTTTTAGGAGCTAACCAGGCAACTATAAAAAATACCGTACCAGACAATGCGTATTCAGACAGCGCTGGGTGGGGCTATACGAATCCGGAGGCAGAGTTAGAAGTAAACGGCAGCGGGGATGCCTATGATAGTATCCGTAACTTTAAGTCCGGAAACAACGGAAAAACCTTGAGTTATCAGTTTGCACTGGAAGCAGGCACATATGAAGTTGCCACGGGTTTTTATGATCCATGGTCGCAGTGGGCCCAAGACTACCGCCATGCCAAAGTTTCGGTAACAGATCTGTTAGGCGCAGAGCTGGCGTCAAAAGCAGATCATCATATCAGTGGAAAAGAACTGGTAACATTTACGGATATCACGTTAGAGAAAAACAGCAGCATCAGCGTAAACGCTGCGCCGTTGAAGTCTGGAAACGACAACTGCGATGTTATGATAAGCTTTATCGTCATCCGCAAAACGGCTGATTTTACTAATGGCAAGGCTGCGCTTGCATCTGCAGTCGCCATTGCAGAAAGGCTCTCGGCAGATGGCTATACGGCCGCAACATACGCTGTATTGCAGGCCGCTGTACAGCAGGCAAAAGAAGTTTTAAAAGCGGGTGCATCTACAGCAGATGAAGTGCAGGCGGCAGCTGACGCCGTTGCAAACGCTATTGCAGGCTTAAAATTTGCAGGGGATGAGGAAAATGAGCAGCTAAAGGCGGATTTGGCAGAAATTCAAAAAGAATTGAGCGAAGCCCGCGGCCAGGTGACAGAGCTTGAAACGCAGCTTGGGGAAGCGGATACAAGGATAGGAAATCTGGAAAAAGACATTGCGGCAAAAGAGAAAGAGATTGCCGGATTAAACAAACAGGTCAAAGAGAAAGAAGCTGCGTTAAAAACAGCAAATGATAAGCTTACGGATTTAAAAGCTGAGTTGAATGGGGCAAATGCAGACAACGCACGGCTGCTGGCTCAGATTTCGGAGAAGGAAACAGAAATAAGCATCTTAAACGATAGGATTGCAGCTTTGAACGTCCAGCTTGAAATGTCAGAAGATCAAAAGGGCGTTTTGCTGGATGAATTAAAAAACGTAAAAGAAGAAGCCGGCGTTTTGGAAATAAAACTGGCGGCGGCCCAGGCCCGCGCTGCACAGCTGGAAGGAATGGCGGATAGGCTTCAAAAAGAAGCGGATGATGCTAGAAAGCAGCTTGAACAGGCCAGGGAAGAAATTCAAAAACTGCTTAAAGCAGCGGAACAAAAGCCTGCTGTAACCAGATTAAAAGTAGGGGATAAGGCGGATTTTAAAGGTGTAATGTACCGTGTGACGAATGCTGAAAAGAAGCTGGCTGAAGCATATGACGTGTCAAACCGGAGTATGGTGGGCGTCCATGTGATGCATTCAGTAAAAATTGGCGGTACAACTTGTAAGGTAACTGCCATTGCAGATCATTCATTTGAAGATATGAAGAGGCTGCGCCGGGTGCTGATTGGCAAAAATGTGACTTCTATTGGCAAAAAAGCATTTGAAGGGGACGCTAAGCTGGTAAAGATTACGATTCGGAATAAAAAGCTTAGTAAAATTGGCAAAAATGCTTTTAAAGGCGTTTCTGCTAAAGCGAAAGTTTATGTGCCAAAAGGCAGGGTGAAAGCTTTTGGAAGGCTTCTGAAAGGGAAAGGGTTGAATAAAGCGGTTCAAATTAAGGCTGAGAAGAGGTGATGGTAGTAAAATAGGGGTGTTGGGGAAGGGCCCCCTCTGCCTGGTGCAGAGGGGGCTTGTGTTAGGCAGGGGGCAGAAGGATTAGTATGACGAGAAGAGATTATAAATTATTTTTTTCCATTGTGTTGTGGAGTGTATTGCCGTTTGTTTATTATTTGATCCGTATGAATGTGGTGTCTGTTAGCGGAGTGGATATTAATATTTTGGGTCAGATGGAATGGTTTGATTTGATGGACGAGGTTATAGTGACGACTTTTACTGTACCACTGTATTATTTGTTGAAACCGGATAAAAGCTGTAAAGCCAGAAATGGATTTGCATTTGCTTTGTCGTTTGGCGTATATTTTGTGTTTACAGTATTTATGGTTTTTCATATTTTTGCGGTTGCGGAATATATGCAGGCGGAGCATGCGGCAAGGTATTTGATGCTCCAGTCTGTTTCTCTGCTGGTATCTTTTATAAGTACTTTTATGTTTTTGCTGTTTACATTAAATGATGACTATAAGACGGTTTGTTTTCTGACTGGATTTAAAGTTGTGGCATCTATTTTGCTGGATCTTTTTTTTATTTCAAGGTTTTTGGAGGAGGGGGCTTCTTATTCGGAAATTGCTGTTAATGTTATACTCGCTGCCGCCGCTTTCGGATTGGCTTTTAGAAGAAATTATATTGGTGTTGGCAGGATAGGGTTTGGGTGGATAAGAGAGTGGTTTTCTATTGGCGCTTGTTGCGGAATACAGATATTTTTGGATAATTTTATCTATGCGGTTATGGTATGTAAAATGGTGAATGAGGTTTCTGAAGCGGGAAATTACTGGATTGCTAATAATTTTATATGGGGTTTCCTGCTGGTTCCTGTTATATGCCTGGTTGAAATTATAAAAAAGAACCGTCTCTTTAGGCTGGAATTGAAAAATACATGGGTTTATTGTATTGGAATTATTATTGGCTGGGTGGTTAGTATGCCTTTTTGGAGATGGTTTATTTCTGTGCCAATGGCCTCAAAGGCGGATGAAATATTAAACATTGTTTATCCGTTAATTCCGTATTATGCGGCTTATATGGTATCGGCATGTATTGATGGATGGTTTATATCAAAGGGTAAAACGGTATATAATATGATTAATTCTTGTATTGTAAATGTTTTATATTATGGTTTTGTATATTTTCTTTTTAAGAAGGGGTGCTTTTCTATGGATATGGCATTTATTGTAAAAATGTTTGGCACTGGTATGATTGTGCATTTAATTTTTTCAGTTATTTTTTATATGCTTGAACAAAAATATATTTTAAAGCGCGTTTCCCGCACTTTAAGTGATTTTAAGCCTACCTAATAACATACTACTCAGACAAATATGCCTGTCTGTCTATAGGCAGGCCAACACTTTATACAACATGCTTTAGAGTGAACTATAGGGAGTGGATGGCAAAGGGGTATCTTCTAGAGGGTGTTTGAAAATTCCATGTGGCTTGCGTA
>OFGF01001455.1_pt1 | contig 14855 bp, 17 predicted proteins | sample 1521711 | NCBI WGS metagenome assembly OFGF01 (sample SAMEA3504092, study PRJEB24116) | mouse gut metagenome | biome: mouse gut; feature: mouse-associated habitat; material: faeces | place: Denmark | collected 2011 | reverse complement strand
TCCTATATTACTAATAATGAATATGAAAAAACAAAAGAATATATTAATGAACTTAATCTTGATATGCAATTAAATACAATTAACTATGTTACTGGTAATAAAATAATAGATTATGCTATTAATTCAAATTATGACAATATTCAAAAATATAAAATTGACTTAAAATATGATATTAAATTAAAGGAAATACCTCATATTAATGATAAAGATTTTAATATCTTATTTTCTAATATACTAGAAAATGCTATAGAAAGTTGTACTCAAGCTCAAACATCATGTTTTATAAAAATCAAATTAAGTGTTATAAATAATATGTTAGTATTAAAAGTTGTAAATAGTTGTGATAATATTAATAAAAATTATGAAACAACTAAAAAAAATAAAGACTTTCATGGTTATGGACTTAAAATCATAAAAAATATAACTCATAAATATGATGGAAGTTATCATTTCCATTTTAATAAAGAGTATCATGTTTTTGAAACAGTTATACTACTACCTATATCCATATAAAAAGAGTAACAAAAAAACAATTGTTACTTCTTTTCATATATATCATTTTTAATCCTTAATAATGAAAATTGATATGCCTAAACATATCAATTTACATAATATTTACTCTTTTTAATAAATAACCAATGATACTAGATATAATGACCAAAAGCATTGAGTATAAAATAACCATATATATATCATTTAATTTCATTAATAAACAAACCACTAAAATAATATTATCAATAAAAACATGGAACATTAATTTCCTTTTATAAACTGCTTTTTCCTTATCACTTAAAACTTTATTATGTGTATCAACGACTGGAAGAAATATAAATATCATCATTATAACGCTTTGAATGATAATCTTATATGTAATATCAAAATCATAATATTGGCACAGAATCGGAATAATAAGCGTGATAACTGTTGATAAAAATAAACAACTATTTGAATCACTTAAATGAAATCCCCCACTAAATCTTCTTAACTGAAATACGCATATCAAAAATATAATTGTGTATAAATAATTCTTTAAAATAATATTTCCTATAAATACAAATATAATAAAAATAGCATATAATCTAAAATTAGCATATCCATATTCATAAATATCCCTATCCTCTTCTGTAATAATTTTATGATCAATTAATTGATTAATTATATTCATTAGATATTTTTAAAACGTTCTAATGACTTGTTTTCTTCTGGTTGATGGAAAATAGCATTACATGAAGAGTTAACAGTTGTTACACCAACATATAAGAGTATTCCTGATACAACCTTTAAACAATAATCTTGTAAATCTTTTAAAACATTTCTCATAAATTTAACCTCCTTTTTATATATATAATAAATATAAAGGAGTTCGACAAAATTAGGAATACAGTCTGCACAAAATGCATAATAATTGTACAAAATACACTTTTTATAAATCTGTGTTAGATCAATTTATGAAATATATTATTTCTCATATCTATAATTTAGTCATTAATACTATTAAAAAAGGTATCAAAATATTGATACCTTCATTAACCTAAATTGTAACACTCACTGTTGTTCCATCTGGTCCAGGAGTTTCATTTAAATAAGTTGCAATCTTTTCTCTTGCTTCAGCATTACTTACTAAACAAGTAGATACTTTGTTTGCATCTCCTTCTACCAAAGCAGTTGCAAAACCAGAACAACCAGGATAACCACATGCTCCACAGTTCGCCCCTGGAAGCATTTCAGCAACATCACCAATACGATTATCTTCTTCTACAATAAGATATTTATTAGCAATTCCTAAAACCAATCCAAGTATTGCTCCAATAACAACTAAAGCTAATATAGCACTAATGTTCATTATTTTTCCTCCTCATGATGAGCACTATGATGGGCACATGCAATATTATTGCATCCACTACATTCACTCATATCCTCACACCCCTCTGGACGAGGTGTATTATTATTCCACAAATATGTTCCAATAAAGACAGCTACCAAAATAGCCATCCATACAAAAGCCCAAATATTCATTAAACAAGACCTGCGATTCCAGCAATAGCACAAGCCATAATCCCAGCAGTGATTAATGCAATTGGAGTTCCTTTAAAACTTTCAGGAACATTAGCAATATCTAATCTTTCTCTAATTGTTGCAAAGATATAAATAACAATTGTAAATCCAATTGATACAGCTAAACCTGCAACAGCAGCTTCAATCAAATTATATCCTGCACTAATATTATCTAATGCAACACCCAATACAGCACAATTTGTTGTAATTAATGGTAAATAAACTCCCATAGCCTTATATATATCTGGACTTGTTTTCTTTAAAAACATTTCAACAAATTGTACAAGTGAAGCAATCACTAAAATAAATGTAATTAAATCTAAATATTCAATCTTTAATGGTACTAATATACAATTATATATTAACCAAGTCACAATTGATGATACAAAAATAACAAATGTAACAGCATATCCCATGTTTAAAGCATTTTTAGGTTTTTTAGAAACACCTAATAATGGACAAATAGCATAGAATTTACTTAATACAACATTATTAACAAAAGTTAATCCAATAAATAAACTGACTAATTCCATACTACTTTGCCTCCGCTTCTTTTAATTTTTCTGCTCTAATTTTTGCTTTTTTTTCTTTTCTTATTTTTAAGAATTGAACAAAAGCAAGTATACACCCTAAAGTCAAGAAAGCTCCTGCTGGTTGTGTAAATAATGAAACAGCATAATCAGCAAAAATCTTAATATCAAAAATAACTTGACTTGCATCAAATGGATTATATAAACTCAATCCACCTGTTCCAATAAATTCTCTAAAGAATGAAATAACTAATACTGCTAAAGTATAACCTAATCCCATTCCTAAAGCATCTAATAAAGAATCACCGATTCCATTTCTAGATGCAAAACTTTCCGCTCTACCTAAAATAATACAGTTAACTACAATTAATGGAATGAATACACCCAATGACTCATACAAAGCAGGAGTATATGCATTCATTAACATTTGAACACATTTAACCAATGTTGCAATAACAACAATGAAAACAGGTATTCTAATTTCATTAGGAATGATTTTTCTTAACAATGAAATAATAATATTACTCATAATTAATACACAAGTTACAGCCATTCCCATACCAATCGCATTTGTTAATGATGTTGTAATTGCTAAGGCTGAACATAGACCTAGCAATAAAACAAAGATTGGATTTTCAATAAATAAACCTTTTTTGAAAATATCTAATTTTTTCATCTATGTCCCCTCCTTATTTAAAATTAGCATTATAATGTTCTGTTGCTTGATTAATTCCATCAACAACAGCAGAAGAAGAAATTGTCGCTCCAGAAATAACATCAATAGATTCATCAATACTCTTTCCTACAATTCCACTTTTGAAACCTTCTTCAGCAACCTTAGAACCAAAACCGCTTGTTTCTCCACTACAATCAATAACTTCATACCCCTTATAAGTACCATCCTTATCTAATGCAATTAAATAAACAATTGGTGTACTTGCTCCACCATATCCAGTTACACTACATTTATAAACATAACCTTTAACAGTTCCGCCACTACTTGCCTCATAACATCCTTGTAATGCTGTATAATCAGCCAAACCAGTATCAAGTGCCTTAAATTCTTCTCCAGAATTATATATTTTTACTAAATTCTCTTTTTCACTTGCAATAGCTGCTTCTTGAATAATTGGATCAGTCATTTGATAAACAAATGATAAAGCTGCTCCAGAAAGTCCTGCAACAACCGCAAGGAAAAGAGTTAATTTAATTATTTTATTCATATTCCTTACCTCCTATTGAGCTGCAGCAATTGCTTTTTCAATTGCTTCAACGATTCCTTTCGTAGTCATTGTTGCTCCAGTTGCAGTATCTACACCTTCAATATCTTTTTTCTTAAATGAAGATTTTAAATATTTATCATAGAAAGCTTTTGCCTTCTCATTTGTTGTTTTACCTTCAATTAAATCTAAACCATAACCTTCTGTCTCGCCTGCATATTCTTTAACCTTAACAGTAACATTATCTCCTTTAACTTTAACTAATACTGTCATAGGTTGATTTTCTCCACCAAAACCATTTGTTTTTATTTCATAGAACCCATCTTTATTAGGAACTAAAATAGCATTAACTTTTTCAATAGCTTGTTGAATAGCTTCGATAATTCCTTTAGAAGTTATTGTAGCTCCAGTTGCTGTATCTACACCTTCAACATCTTTTATGGCAAGTTTTCCTTTTAAAACTTTATCATAGAAAGTTTTTGCTTTTTCGTTTGTTGCTTTTCCTTCAATAAGATCTAAACCATAACCTTCTGTTTCACCTGCATATTCTACAACCTTTACAGAAGTAATCTTATCTTTAGATAATTTAACTTCCACTTTCATTGGTTGATTTTCTCCACCAAATCCATAAGTTTGCATTAAATATCCACCTTTAATCTTACTTACAACATCCCATTTTGGCTTCTTAGCTGCTTCTTCAGCTTCTTTTCTTTTCTTTTCTTCCTCAGCTTTAATAGCTTCTTGTTTTTCAGTTTCTAATCTATTTTTCAATGATTGTCCTATACCAAATACACAAGCAACAGAAACAAATAAACTAATAGCAATAACAGCCCATTGCTTTTTTGTATTTTCACTTGTTCTACCTAATATCATTGAATCAATAAATGGTGTAAACATATTCATAATCAAAATTGAGAATAAAACACCTTCAGGATAATTCGCTTTTAAACGAATAATCATTGTTAAAAATCCTAAACAAATACCATATAAGATTTTTCCTAATGGACTTGTTGGTGATGTTACTGGATCTGTAGCCATAAAAACAGCACCAAAAACCACACCACCAATACATAAATGAACAAGTGGATAAGTTATAGGATTTAAACCATTCACTAAAGCAAAGACTTCACTTAATACGAGAACAGTTCCTAAGTATGCAACAGGAATTCTCGCATCAAAGACATGTCTTATCACTAAAATAACACCAACAACCAAAATTGCCAATGCACAAGTTTCACCTAAAGCTCCTGCATGTGTTCCAATAAACAAATCAAGCAAGTTATAAGTAAAAGCTTCTCCACCTAACCAATTTGTTCCAGCAAGCATTGTTGCAGGTGTAGCTTTAGTAGCAATATCAATACCATTAACAGGTATATTTGTTGTCAAAGATGCTCCATAAGCCAAATGCACCACAACACGTCCTACTAATGCAGGATTAAAAATATTTTGTCCAAATCCACCATAAACTAATTTTCCAAAGAAAATAGCAATGAATGAACCTATTGCAACAACATATAAAGGTGTTCCAACTGGTAATGTTAAAGCAAAAATAATTGATGTTACCAATGGAAAACTATTCTTTAAATGTTCAATAATACTTAATTTATGAATCCAAGCCCATACAATTTCTGTAACTACTGCAACACCTACAGAAACACCATAAATAAGCATTGCTTTTATAACACTGTTCATTGGGTTGGTTTTGACAATCATATATTGACAAACTAACGAACAAACCACAATCACCAATAACCCAATTGTTAAATCTCTCATAATACGATGTGTAGAGAGTTTTTGACGATAGTTTGGTGATGTTCTTTGCATAGTAATCTTCATAATAAACCCCTCTCTACCCTTTTCTTCTTTGTGCTAATTGATAACGACGTTTTGCCTTTGTTACCATATCAGTAACTTCTATCTTACTTGGGCAAATATAAGTACACATACCACATTCAACACAACGAGTAATATCTAATTTTTCAATTAATTCAACATTGGCTGCTTTTTCTGCTTGCATAATACGAACAGGTTGTAAATGTGCAGGACAATGTAAAGTACATTCACCACATTTTAAACATGGTAAAGGTTTTATATTTTCTTTTTTCATAACAGTAATTGCATTGTTATGACAATAAATAACAAATGAATCATTAGCGACAGATTTTCCCATCATTGGCCCTCCACCAAGTAAGAAACCATCACATAAATCATCTACATAACCACCTATTTTATCAACAATATAATTAACAGGTGTTCCAATAGCAACTTCTACATTTTGTGGATTCTTTAATCCATTTCCTGAGAAAGTTACAACGCGATGTGTAATTGGTTCACCATTTCTAATTCCTTTTGATAAAGCAATTGCTGTTGATGAATTATTTACAATAACACCTATTTCAGCAGGTAATTTATCATATTCTTTCTTAAATACAGTTTCAACAACAACTCTTTCCCATCCCATTGGATAGCGATCTGGAACTTCACGAGGTTCAATGTTATCATAGTTTTTTGCTTCTTCAACTAGTAACTCCATTAAATCAGGTTTATGTTCTTTAATTGCAATAATTGCATTTTTAGCATCTGCAGCTTTTATCAAGAAATGAACACCATCAAATAGTGCTTTAATATCTCTTTTCATAGCTAGATGATCACTTGTTAAAAATGGTTCACATTCAACACCATTAATCAAAATTGTTTCAATGTTTTGTGGATTAGAATATTTAATATAAGTAGGGAAGCCAGAACCACCTAACCCTACTAATCCTAATTCCTTAATAGCATTAAAAACTTCTTCTTGTGTCATTGAATCAGGATTTTGAATATCTAGTGCTTTCACTCTTTCATTCTTATGATCATTTTCAATGACAATATGCTCTTGTAATCTTTTTGAAGCATGCATACGTCTTTCTATTCCTTTAACAGTTCCAGAAACAGATGAGTAAATAGGAACATACATACTCTGACGAGTTGCTAACTTTGTTCCAATACAAACATGATCTCCCTCTTTTACATGGACATCAAAATCTGTTGCCATTCCTATCACAAGGGGAATATACACAACATCTGGTGCTTCAATTGGTAAAATAGGTTTGTCTTTTGTTAAACCTTTTTGACCGTCTAATTTCACTTTTCCTATTCCAGATAAAATTGACATTGTATCCCTCCATATCTTTATACCAACACATTATATCATCATTCTATATTTTTTAAAACCATTTCATGATTTTATTTTATTTTTCTAAAAACAACTTCTTTCACTCATTTTTTTAAACAAATAAAAATAAAATAATAATATTTACATTTATTATTTATGAGAATTAAATGACTTTCATGTCTTTTTTCATTAACCTCCTATAAAAAAAACTGCCTAAGCAGTTTCTTATCTATTTTCTCTTTAATTTAACAATAGTTTCTAACTTAGAAGCATGAGGATACATATCTAATGGAATCATTTTTTCAATATCATAATAACGTTTTAATTCCTCTAAATCCTTTGCCAATGATGATGGATGATTACTCACATAAACAACATCCTTTATCTTAGCTAAAATTAAACTTTGTTTTATAGCATTACTCAATTCTTCTTTTCTTATAATGACAGTATCAAAATGTTTGTTTTTGCATTGTTGAATAACTGCCTCATCAATATTTTTACATATAAAATGAACATTCTCTTTTCTTAAAAATTTAGCATTATCTTGAGCATCTTTAATATGATATTTCTTTTCATCTATACCTACAATTTCATTTTCTAATGATAATTCTAACAAGCCTATTCCACAACCTATTGATAAAACACTCTTATCTGGTGATATAAACGATTTTATCATACTTAACTTTTTTTCCTCCATTAAAGGATAAATAGGGAATTCTGATTTTATAGAATAAACATATTGTTGATTAAAACATGAGAAAGGTAAAGTAGATTGACCATAAATCTTTTTATATCCTTGTAATTCAAAATCCTGATATCGAGATGTATTTATTGTATAATAGATACTTTTAACTTCCTCAATTTGACTTATTTCCTTAACAACATTTTCACTTATTCCATCATTTCCAGTTACAAATAAAACTTGAACAAATGCACCTATATGCTTAATTTGAAGAAAACGTAATCCCTTTTTAACTTTATCATTATAATCTCTTGCCTTATTCGCATTTAAAATGATTTCAATTTTTCCAATAATTTGATTAATTAAAGGATCATGCATTTGACATTGATTCATCAATGTTAAATACTTTGATTCTCTTTGGTAAATCCCCACAACAACTTTTCCTTTGAAATATGTAATAGGTAAAGATACAACTTGCTTATATCCTTTAGTAAGTGGGCTAGCTATAACATTTTGAATAGGCAAAGCTTCAACATCATAACTTGTATACTTTTTGAAAGCATCTTTTAAAATTCCTTTTTTGTAAAGTAATTGTTTTTCATACTTTAATGCTGTTAAAGCACAACCTTGGCAATACTGATCTTCTTTACAAAAAGAAGGTACACGTTCAGGAGAAGTTTTTACATATTTAATAACTTTTCCTTTTAAAAATTTACGATTACGACTATCTAATTCTACTTCAACAACTTCACCTGGTAAGGCATTATCTATAAAACAAACCTTTTTATCTACATATCCAATTCCTTCTCCATTAATTCCTAATTTTTTGATTTCAATTCTTTCATTTCTCATTTTTCATTCTCCCTAAATATAAAAGATTTGTTATATACATACCAATATAAAAAACTTCTGCAGCCCAATCAAATACAAATAAAACAACAATAATAAATGCTAAAGGTCCATATACAGATTGAAAATCTGCAAAACGAAAATATATATTTAAACCATAGTATAACACTAACATTAAAGCAGAAGCTGCCAACGCTCCTTGAAAAGCATCTATCCAATGTATACGTATACGAGGGACTATCAAGTAAATACACATAAGACAAAAAACAATTAAAAAATAAAGAAGCATATGTCTAATTCCAAAAAACGAATACATAATATTAAATACATATGCCAATGGTCCAATAGCCATAACACCAATAATCCCTATAAATAAAACCAATAAAAAGAAAGTAATTTTAAAAGTATTGATATAATATCCTATAATACTTTCCTCTTTATTATGGTGATACATATTTTTAGAAATTTCATATATATTTCCTACACCTCTTGACACTGCATAAAAAGAAAAAATAATTGTAATTAAAGCAACTGTATTAATAGAACGTGATTCTAAAATATTAATAAGCATGACAGAATATTCGCCTACCACATAATGTCTAATTAAATTTTCAATAATTGACATATCTATATGAAATAAAGATGTCCCAACAGCAATTAAAGAAAAAGCAGGAATTAAAATCAATAAAAGATAAAATGATAACGCTGCAGGGGCATATGATGGAACCACTTCTCTATAATCATCATATATTTGAATACATTTTTGATAAAGCTGAATGATTTTGTCTTTCATGATTTTCCTCCATATGAATAAGATAAAGGAAAAACATTAATCATGTTTTTCCTCTTCATCACTTTCATCACTTTCTTCTTTTAAAAGTTCTAACTGTAATTGAACAATACGATTTTTATCTATCTGTTTAACTGTCAATAAAGTATTATCTATCTTTAAAACTTGATTCAATTCAGGACTTCCATTACATTGTCCTAAAACCAAACCACCAATAGATTCAAAATCTTCAGACTCAAACACAGTATGACAATTCTCATTAATTTCATCAATATTCAAACTTCCATCAATTAAATATTGTCCATCAGCCAACTCAATAATAGCTTTCTCTGTATCATCATATTCATCATCAATTTCACCAACAATTTCTTCAACAATATCTTCCAGTGTAACAATACCACTCATTACACCATATTCATCTAATACAATAGCCAAAGAAATGTGTTCTTGTCTCATTGCTTCAAATACATCAGATACATGATTAAATTCATAAACCACAAAAGTTTCACGCATAAATTCTTTCACATCAAATTTAGACTTAACAACCTTTGATAACATTAAATCTTTAATATGAAGAACTCCTATAATTTCATCATATGATTCTGAATGAACAGGTATTCTCGAAAATTGACTTTCTTTGAAACTTTTCATCAAATCATTATATGAAACATCATCTGGAACACTAACCACATGAATACGTGGTGTCATTATTTCTTTAATCTCAGTATCTCCAAATTCAAAAACATTATGAATCATTTCTTTTTCTTCGTCTTCTAAAACGCCTTCTTCATGAGAAACTGTTACTATTGTTTTTAAATCTTCTTCGGTCATTGTTGGTCCACTGTTTTTATCTCCACCAAATAACTTAATAAAAAAAGAAGAAATAAAATTCAATACAGCCACAACTGGCTTAAAAATAATAGATAAAAATTTGATAAAACGACATACAGCAAAAGTAATAGACTCAGCGTTTTTAGTCGCTAATGACTTTGGAGTAATCTCTCCAAAAATCAATATTATCAATGTTACAAATCCTGTTGCAATAGCAACCCCTGCTCCCTCATTACCAAAAATTGAGATTACAAAAGAAGTTGTCAATGATGAAGCCGCAATATTAACCAAGTTATTTCCAATAAGAATAGCGCTTAATAGACGATCTTGATTCTCCAATAAATTATCAATAATCTTTGCACTTTTATTATTTTCTTCAGCTAAAGTTCTAATCCTAATTTTATTGACTGACATAAAAGCAGTTTCACTCATAGAGAATAATGCTGATAAAAAAATCAATACAATAAATAATGCAATCATAACTATCTGATTCGGGTCCACTTATAAAAAATCTCCTTATTTTAATAATTTATTCAATCTTAATACAAACAACTTAAAAAGTCAAATTTCTAAGTTATTAACATATATAATAGTATAATCAAATTTTATGAATTATCAATATCAAAAAAGAAGGAAATGATAAAATATGTTAAAAATTGCTCTTACAATGCGTATGAAAGAAGATCAAATGACTCTTTTCATAAACAATAACTATTGCCGATTCCTAACACCATACTTTCAAATTGAACCAATTTTACCCAGAAATACCCATCATTATCATGATATCGTTCAAAGAAATGATGCTTTACTCATCTGTGGTGGAGATGATATTCATCCCTCTTATTTTCATCAAAAAATTCATCCAAAAACAAATTTAGAAAACCCCTTAATAGAAACTATGGATTTTGCATTAGTTCAACAATTTTATTCTGCTCATAAACCTATTATTGGTATATGTCGAGGAATTCAAATTTTAAATACTTTTTTCAAAGGTTCTCTTATTCAAGATATTCCAACACAATACTCAACACCTATTAATCACAGCCAAGATTTTCATTCTATTCATATTCAAGCCCATACATTTTTATCTCATTATTTTCCATCTCATCTTCAGGTGAATTCATTTCATCATCAAAACATAGATAGAATTGCACCAATTTTTCATATTAATGCCATTAGTGAGGATGGCTTCATTGAAGGAATTGAAAATCATCGTATTCTGGCTTTTCAATGGCATCCTGAAAGAATGGATGCTCATTCTCAAGAAATCTTTATAAAATTAATCATTGATTTTATTCATTGCTCTTCTTGAGTTCTTTTAATATTTCTAATATTTCTTTATGATGTTTTCTTTTTTGAACTAAATAAAGTATTGGAAAAACAATACAACAGGTTGCAATAATTCCTAAAAATGACATAATGAGTATTTGATTAATGAATTGCATATTGATTCCTTCTTTCTTCATCAAACTATTTATCTAAAAAAACATTTTGTAATAACCATTTTGCAACTCCATCCTCATCATTTCTAGGAATAATTTGTGTTGCTATATCTTTGAGTTCTTGTACTGCATTTTCAACTGCATAAGCCTCATCAGCCATAGAAAACATATCTATATCATTGTTTCCATCTCCGAAAACAACAACCTTATGACAATTAAGATAATCCTTTAATTCTTGTATAGCTGATGATTTTGAGGCTTTTAAAGGCATCAATTCTAACCATTGACTATGTAAATAGATATCCTCTTGAAATAAACAATGATATTTATTTTTATATTTTTCATAAAATGGTTTCAATTTTTCATATTCATCAATACATGTTACATAAAAACAATCGCCCAAATATAATTGATTAATATTTTTTACAGGATTCTTTCTTATATCTCCTTGTCTTGTATAAATAAAATTTTGCATACCTTTCGTATTTAATTCTTCTATAAAAGAAAACTTTTCTTTTTGATTTATATATGAATAAACAATAGGATATATTTGATGACTTGTTAAATCGTTAATCAATTCCTTAATCTCACTATTCCCAAAATAATGTGCCAACAAAATATCTTGAGATTCATTATCTACAATAAGAGTACCATTATAAATAATAAGTGGAATTTTAGCTTTTAATCCTTTTGTTACTTTATGTGCTGTTTGATATGACCTAGCTGTTGCATATGAAAAAATCATTCCTTTTTCAACAAGATCATTTATCGTTTGACTTGTTAATTGACTTATTGTTTCATCACTTCTTAATAATGTTCCATCTAAATCTGAAACATATAAAATTTTCTCTTTCATATACAACTCCTTATATATTATTTATGTATATTATATCATTGAAATAAAATAAAAAAAGTTGAAAATTATCAACCTTTTAATCTCCCACTCCAAAATCTGTAGGGGTATATAAAAAATCATATCGAGAATCTTCAATAAGATCATTATATTTATTTAAAAACCAACAAACCAAATCATCATCTCTTTTAATAGTTGTAGAATTATTACGATAAATATTAATAGTTCCATATTGAAAATAGGTTTGTAAAATCATCATATCATTATCAATCATTTGCTTTGTTTGTCCCTGTATTCCTACCATTAAACATGGTGAATCAAAATATCTTTTTAATTGTTCTATCGAAGTAAAGTGAGCATTTTTATTCAAAACAACATTTCTAAATTCTTCATCAAATGTTTCTACTCCTATCTTCACTATTACTTTTATTCCAAAAAATTGTCTTATTTCTTCAATTTTTTCATGATATAACCAATGACTTTCAATAAATAATGTATGAATATTTTTTTCATTAATAATATCTTTAATATTTTGTAAAGTTTCTTTAGGTAATTCAAAAATACTTGCTGAATCAATGACTTCTAAAACTCCATATTTTCCTGTTACCTTTTTTAATACTTCTTTATTGATTTGAATAATTTCTTCTTCACAAGTTGAATTATCTTCTATATAATCACAAAAAGTACATTTTGACCAAATACATGGAAAAGATTTTAACAAAACGATTTCTCGCTTTATTTTACTTTTAATTTCGCTATATCTTTCCATTACATTCTCCATCTTTCTTCTAATTTTCCTCTTTTAATAATCAGCTTTGTTAAAATAACAGCAATAAGTTTATCAGTGTAATCTGTCAATACTTGAACAACAAAAATACTCATCACTAAATTCATTCCAAAATGATGTAAAATCACAACAATAGCACTACTTGCTCCAGAAGTTATTCCTTGAAATAAACAAGCTGTTATCAATGCACTTGCTATTGATGTTGGTATTGCTATAAGGATATTTCCTATTATTGTTTTCCAACCTTTTAACCAAGCCGTATGATAAAGGATTCCAGCAAAAAAGCCAGTCAATAATTGGACAGGAGCATAATAAAATGAATATACATCAAATAATACTCCACTTGTCAAACTTCCTAATACACCAGTTAACATGGCATATTTAGGACCTAATAGTCCTGCTACAAGAATTGTTCCAATAGAATCCATATAAAATGGTATAGAAAAAGTCATAGCAATAAATGCGCCAACTACATTAAGAACAATTCCTATTGTTATTAGCATTTGTTTCTTTGTTTCTTTTTTCATATTTAATTTTCCTTTCTTCTAAAAAACAGTTAGAAGCCAAATATAAAATAAAAAAGATGACCCAGCCATCTTTTCTTCTTATATTCTTAGTTTTTTATACTGGGTTTGGCTCTCGAACCAGTGTCATAAAATGACATATATAGAATAACATACTTATTAAAAAAAGTGAATACTTTTTCTAGTTTTCTATATCTTTAAATTATAATTATCAAAAAATTTTCAATCATTATAATATAACTATTGATATGTTTGAATATGTTGATACAATGCTCCTATCAAATTAGCATCATTTTTATAAAAACATGGAACAATATCAGGTCTATGAACATCAAATCCTAAATTATCAAATATTTTATTTAAATTCTTTTGAATTAATTCTATCAATAAAGGTTGAGCACTAATTCCTCCACCAATCGCTACTTTTTCACAATCAAAAATAATATGAACATTAAATATTTGAGTTGCAACTTCTAAACAAAATTGATCAATCCCTGCAATAACTTTCTCATTTCCATGATTAGCCATATCAAATATTTCTATACCTGTAAATTGCTCATTTGTTTCAAGTTGTTCTTGTACTCTTGATAAAAGACCATCTATCCCATTACGAGTTGACCAAGCAAAATCCCATCCTAATGGATCATGGCAATTCGTTTTTACAAAAGAAAACTCACCTGCACTAAAATGTTGGCCTGTATGAACTTTATGATTTTTAATTAAACATCCACCTATACCTGTTCCTAAAATAACAACAGCGCCATCTTGAATATCTTGTAAATGTCCATATCCTATTTCTGCATTAGCTGCACATTTGGCATCATTTCCTATTGTGATATTAACAGGACATCTTTGTTTTAAAACTTTTACAGTTTCCAATTTATCTATATATCGTAATGCTCCTCCTGTATATGAATATCCTTTTTCTGGATCTATAATACCTGGCATTGATATAGCTATACCTTCAATATCTACTGCATATTGATCATATAATTTCCCAATTGTTTCAATAAAATTATCTAGAGTATCCCTTGGTGTAGGTACACTTGATTTTTCTAAAATCTTTAAATCTTCTTGAATGAGTGCATATTTTATTGCACTTCCCCCAACATCTAATGTTAAATACTTTTTCATACTC
>OFGF01001452.1_pt1 | contig 14875 bp, 14 predicted proteins | sample 1521711 | NCBI WGS metagenome assembly OFGF01 (sample SAMEA3504092, study PRJEB24116) | mouse gut metagenome | biome: mouse gut; feature: mouse-associated habitat; material: faeces | place: Denmark | collected 2011 | reverse complement strand
CCCGTTCCCCATAACGGCTGCCGGCCCCCGAAGCGCCGCCGTGTCTGATCGATTGAAGGAGGTTTTGACAGATGGCTAGAAATATGCAGCCCATCGCCAAGCGGTGCAAGGCGCTGAACCTGTCCCCCGCCGCCATGGGCTATGCCAAGAAGACGACCAACCGCAACCCCAAGGGCCAGATGCGCAAGAAGCAGTCTGAGTACGCCATGCAGATGACCGAGAAGCAGAAGGTCAAGTTCGTCTATGGCATCATGGAGAAGCAGTTCCATATGTACTACGAGAGGGCCAGCCGCATGCAGGGCAAGACGGGCGAGAACCTGCTCACCCTCATCGAGCGCCGGCTGGACAACGTGGTGTACCGCCTGGGCTTCGCCATGACCCGCCGTCAGGCCCGCCAGCTGGTGAACCATGCCCACTTTACCGTCAACGGCAAAAAGGTCGACATCCCCTCCTATCAGGTGAAGGCCGGCGACGTCATCGAGGTGGCGGAGAACAGCCGCTCCTCCGAGGTGTTCAAGCGCCTCACCGGCCAGGACGCTCCCATTTTCCTCCTGCCCGCGTGGCTGGAGCGGGAGAAGAACGCCCTGAAGGGCACCGTCACCCGCCTCCCCGCCCGTGAGGATATCGACATCCCCGTGGAGGAGCACCTGATCGTCGAGCTCTACTCCAAGTAAGCGGAGGATACCCTCGATAATGAGCCGAACCAGAGGCGGTGTTTTGCGCCGCCCGTTGAGAAGATGAAGGAGGGTACTGCGTGATTGAAATCGAAAAGCCCCAGATTGAATGTATTGAAGCGCCTGGTGATGTGACCTATGGCAAATACGTGGTGGAACCCCTGGAGCGGGGATATGGAACGACCCTGGGCAATGCCCTTCGGCGGATCATGCTCTCCTCGCTGCCCGGCACCGCGCCGACTACCATCAAGATCGCCGGCGTCCAGCACGAGTTTTCCACCATTCCCGGCGTGAAGGAAGATGTCACGGAGATTGTCCTGAATATCAAGGGCCTCCTGACGAAGCTCCACAGCGACTCGGTGAAGACGGTCTATATTGAGGCGGTGGGGCCCTGCGTGGTCACCGCCGGCGATATTAAGGCCGACGGCGAGGTGGAGGTCCTGAACCCGGACCTGCACATCGCCACACTGGACAACGGGGCGGCTCTGAACATGGAGATCACCCTGTCCCATGGCCGGGGCTATGTCCCCGCCGACCGCAACAAGCCCCAGCAAAATGTGATCGGCACCATTGGGGTAGATTCCATCTACACGCCGGTGTATAAGGTGAATTATACCGTGGAGCCCACCCGGGTGGGCGCTTCCAGCGACTTCGACAAGCTGACGCTGGAAGTCTGGACCGACGGCACCATCTCCGCAAGAGACGCCGTCTCTCTGGGAGCGAAGATCCTCTGCGACCATTTCACGCTGTTCACCGACCTGAGTGAGAACGTCGGCAGCCGCCCCACCGTGGTGGAAAAGGCGGAAGCCCAGCGGGACAAGGTGCTGGAGATGACCATTGAGGAGCTGGACCTCAGCGTCCGGAGCTTCAACTGCCTGAAGCGGGCCAATATCAACACGGTGGAGGACTTGATTTCCAAGACCGAGGACGAGATGATGAAGGTCCGCAACCTGGGACGCAAGTCTCTGGAGGAGGTCATCAACAAGCTGGCCATGATGGGCCTGCACCTGGCCGACGAGGAGAACAATTGACCGACTCCCGCCTGAGGGCGGAGGAGAAACGCGGAACGATAAACAAGTAAGGAGGAAACCGAAATGCCTCGAAAACTCGGCAAGACCTCTGACCAGCGCAGAGCCATGCTGCGTCAGCAGGTCACGGATTTCCTGGACCATGGGAAGATGGAGACCACTGTCACCCGGGCCAAGGAAATCAAACCCCTGGCTGAGAAAATGATTACCCTGGGCAAGAAGAGCGACCTGGCCGCCTACCGGCAGGCTATGAGCTTCATCACCCGGGAGGATGTTTGCAAGAAGCTCTTCAAGGAGATTGCGCCCACTTACGCGGAGCGTAACGGCGGATACACCCGCATCATCCGCACCGGCATCCGCCGGGGCGACGCCGCAGAGACTGCGGTGATTGAGCTGGTGTAAACCAAGGATAAAAGCCCTTTGTCATGAGGACCTAGGCTCATGACAAAGGGCTTTTACTCTTCGTGATTTTTCCAAGGAAAATCAGCTGCATCCTGCGCATACTAACCTCAAAGAAATAAGGGGGAGTTGCGCGATGGTAAAAAAAATAGTTCCGGTTTTTCTGCTGGCAATCCTGACCGCACTGTGCCTGACGGGCGGAGATGCGGTGCCTGCAGAAGGCGGAGCGGAGATTCCGGCGGGGGAGAAATATGTGGCCCTGACCTTTGACGACGGCCCCCGACGGTGTACTACGGAGCGTTTGCTGGACGGCCTGAAGGAGCGGGGGGCCAGGGCTACCTTCTTTCTCATCGGCCAGCAGATTGAGGATAACGCCGATCTCGTGGCCCGGATGGCGGAGGAGGGCCACCAGGTTGGCAACCATACCTGGAGCCACCAGCGGCTGGACAGCGTGCTCCCGGATGCGGCGGCCCAAGAGGTGGCCCGGACGGATGCGGCGCTGGAGGCGCTGCTGGGGGAAGGGGAATACTGGCTGCGGCCCCCTTACGGCCAGGGGGCGGAGGGGGCGGATTTTGACGTGCCCATGGTGAAGTGGTCCGTGGATCCCCGAGACTGGGAGAGCCGGGATACCGGGAAGGTGACCCAGGCGATTCTGGACTGTGTCAAGCCCAACAGCATCCTTCTGCTTCACGATATCTATCCCACGTCGGTGGAGGCGGCGCTGCGGGTGGTGGACCGTCTCCAGGCGGAGGGCTATTGGTTCGTGACGGTGGAAGAGCTGTTATGGCTCAACGGCGTGACGCCGGAGCCAGGGCGGATGTACCGGACGGGAAGGGGATAAGAGAATTTCCCAGAGAGCGGCAAAAATTTGTTGACAAAAGGGGGCGGGATATGCTATGATACTATCCGTGTTCAAGAGACGGCGCCTTCTTGTGGAGAGATGTCCGAGTGGTTGAAGGAACCGGTCTTGAAAACCGGCGGCGCGCAAGTGCCCGTGGGTTCGAATCCCACTCTCTCCGCCAACTTTTACAACTGCATCACGATACGCGGAAGTACCCAAGTGGCCGAAGGGGCTCCCCTGCTAAGGGAGTAGGCTGGATAAAACCGGCGCGAGGGTTCAAATCCCTCCTTCCGCGCCAGAGAAAACCTTGGAATTGCAATGATTCCAGGGTTTTCTCTTTGGTTTTTCCCTTATTTTTTCCCTTATTATGCCCTGATTGCTACTTGGTCCCGGAGACCGCTTGAATAAACCGCTCCATCCGGTCGGCGGACTGCTGGCGCATCTTTTGGGTGGTGTGGGCGTAGATATTCAGCGTAAAGGCGGCGGTGGCATGGCCCAAATTTCCCTGCACGGTCTTGATGTCGTCCCCGCTTTCGATTGCCGCCACGGCGTAGGAATGGCGCAGGTCGTGAAATCGGGCATTGTCCAGGCCGATACTGCAAACGATTTTCTTGAACTCCTTGTAGACCGTGAAATGGGCCAGGTGTCCGCCCAGGGCATTTGTGAATACAAACCCCTCTTTGTTCTCCCAGGCGGGACCGGCGTACAATTGCGCTTGCGCCTGTTTGACCTTCTGCCGCTTCAACGCCGCCATGACGGAGGGCGCAACGGTAATCAGCCGGGCCTTGCCGTTCTTCGTGGGAATCAACTGGTATTCTCCGCCCACTTTCTTGCTCTTTTGCAGCTGCTTGTTGATGTAAAGCGTGTTGCTCTGGAAGTCTACGCAGTCCCAGGTAAGGCCCAGGACCTCCCCCTGCCGCATACCGGTGAACAGAGTGACCAGGAACAGCAATTCATAGGCGTGCCCTTGAATCGCCTCCAGGAACCGGGAGATTTCTTCCTGTTCCAAGGGCGCGATTTCTTTTTGATACACCTTCGGCAAGTCACAGGCATCGGCGGGATTGTGGCGAATAGAACCAATTTTAACAGCCTGATTCAAAGCCTTGTGAAGCGCCCCATGAACATTTTTAATGGTCTTTGCGGACAGCCCCTTTTCCCGTTGCAGTTTATTATAGAACTGCTGGATTTGAGGAGTAGTAAGCTGTTCCAGTCTCACCCTGCCAAGAGCGGGCTTCACATGGTTTTCACAAATCGAGCGGTAAGAATCCGCCGTGTAGGGCTTCACATTCGGAACGACGTATGTATCAACCCAAGTGTCCAGCCACGCCCCAACCGTTTCCTTCGAGGGCTGAATATAGGTTCCCTCGTCCAGGTCCACAACGATCTGCGAGAGCTTTTGCCGGACCTCCTTTTGGGTCTTTCCTGTGACGGAGCGTTGAATCTGTTTCCCGGTCCCCAGGTCATAACCGACCGTAGCACGGGCCTCATAATAGATATATTTCTTGCCATTTTTCATAACGGTCTTTTTGCGGATGGTGCCGTTACCGTTGGCGGCACGGCCCATAGATTTTGTGCGTGGCATATATCCTCCTTATCCGCCACGCAGACGTACTAAAAACTAAGATTATTATACATCATACGTGGCGGATAATCAACTTTTTCCAAATAATTTTATGATAGAAATTCTAAAAACGCAGACTTTGGGACGCGGATTTGACGCCCCACCCGAACACTCTTGATGGCCCCGCTGCGGATAAAGTCATAGGCGGTATTCTTTCCGATGCCGAGGATTTTTGAAACATCAGAAACCGTCAGCACAAGGGGCAGATCATCCGTGCTGGTAATCGCAGATTTTGAAAAATGCACTTCAAGGCTCCTATAAAATCAATCTTCAAATATGGAATTGTAAATACCTTCCTCTTGGTTAGGCGGCGTGGGTCTCGCCAGAGAAGAATATGGATTGGGACGCTCCGTACCTGGAATGGCCCAGTACCAACCACTGGTCGTCTGGAACGGGAGCGGGCGATATTGCATCGCCTTAATCTTCCGCCCTGACATCTCAATTGTAAGAGAAATCCGCCGCGCAAGCTGGTCGAGGCTATCTATGACATTAGGCCCCAAAACAGCCGGGAATTGAACACCGTAAAATTCCGACGGCATATAGGGAGTGGTGATGATAATCAAGTCACAGGCAAGGGGCTTGTCGTTATAGCGGCAAGGGGCCATCACCTGACTGTCAATGCCATGCGGGTCAAGGATGCGCAGCAAATCCGAGTAGGCGATTACTCTAGGTCGAAGCTCGTCCAAAATCAGGGTGTGCTCTCCGTTATAGCCCTGAAAAATATCGCGGCTGGAACCGGAAACAAAATAAGGCTCGCCTTTCTTCTGGGCGTACTCTTTGGCAAGACTGGTCTTGCCCGTACCGGAGGGGCCGTAAATCCATATAACCCGAATTTGAGCGTTTTTCGCTTTCATTTCCGCCCGCCATTTTTCGGCCTCTTTTATCAGCCGCTTGGCGTCCACGTCCTCAATCTGACGGCGGTACTTGGCATATTGGGAGCCGGAGAGCTGCTTTTCAATTTCAGCCTTGGTCGTTCCGCCAATATACAATAAATCTAAAAGAGCATCCACATTACAGGCGTTATGCCCGGCTTTGGCCTGCTCGATCTCTGTAACAATCGCTTTCATGCGCTCGGGGAAATTGAAATTGGCAACCACAGCACACGGGTCATACGGATGTTTACCCGCCTTTTGGGCCTTGCGGGTCGCGTGTATCAAGTAGGCATGGCCGTTGTTGGCTTCCCCGTCCCACTTCTGGACATATTGCTCCTTATCACCCAGCGCTTTGGCTACTGCGGAGAGATAACGGGCGTTTTTGAAACACAGCATTGCGTGAAGATGTGCCTCTGCGGGCGTTCCGTCCTCGCTTATATCCTGGTCGTGTAAAATAACCGCATATTCCTTTGGAGCCAGCACATTTTCAATATGGGCCGCCAAATCACTTGCCGTCTTAATGCCCGGAGGCAAATGACCGGCTTGCTGTGTATACATCATATTTTTACACTTTGGCGCTTTGTTCTTGCTCATGGTTTTATAATTCTCCCTGGTGGTTTTTGGCACTTTGGCACCGGGTTTTTGCCGCGCTATAACAAGCCCGGCGCGGCAAATTTTATGGAGAAAATAAGTATATTGGCACCCGGAACCGCCCCGCCTTTGCTTATCGCACGGCGGGGCGGTAATCAGGTATCAGTTGCCGTAATACTTTCTCAAAAGCTGCCCCAACTCTTTATAGACCGGGAAATCCATATGCGGAAAATGCACATAACTAGGGGCGTCATGCTCTCCATCGCTCGAAGAAAACCAGGCATCACCAGGGGTATACTTGCGGGCAACGGCCAGGGTGTCCAGGCTGGGGCTGGGCCAGAGCAAACGGCCCTCCTCCAGCGTGGGCCGGAAGAGAATTTTCGTACTCATAGCGGCCCGGAGCATGGACGGCAAACCGCCCTCGTCCACGCTGGCCTGGGCAATGCTGATGATGACGTAACAGCCCGCAGAGGCACCCATGGTTACAATCCGCTTGATAAGGTCGTCAAATTCCGCAAGCGAATAGTCGGGAGCCGCCTTGTCCGCCTTTTTGGGCAGCAAGCTCCGCAAAGCTACATACTCGTCGATAAACAGGAAAGACGGGTGCATGCCAGCATCCCACCAATGGACAGCGTTACCCCATTGCTCGGACAGGCCGTTCAGCGCTTTCTGCCGTTCCTTGATGATTGCGGCATATTTCCGGATAGCGTCCAGGATTTCCTGCGCCCCGCCGTCCTCACCCAGGGTAACGACATGCGGAAGCCGGGACAACTCCGCCTGTTTGGGGTCGATAATCATGACCTCGCTGCCGTAATCGTCCCGCCCATGCTGCAAAACCTGGAGCAACAGACTGATGATTCCCGTGGTTTTGCCGCTGCGGGTCTTCCCCGCAACCAACATGGACCCGGAAGACGTTAGATCAATCGCGGTCCCATTTTGAACCAGGAGCTTGGTCGGATCATAGTTGCACATTTCCCCCACGCCCTTAAACGTGAGGCTCCAATCCTGGGCTACGTCCTCGATGTGAAATACCGTCTCATGGTAGTCGGGGGCGCCATCGACATAGACAACGGCGTATCTTCGAAATTTACCATTGATTAAAGCGGAAATTCTGGACGCCGATTTTACAAGGTCCTCCATACCTACGCTGGCCCCGGTCACGGTAATGTCATACCGTCCGGAGTTGGAGGGGACGCAGAGAACCTTAGGCAAAAATTCGCCGTCTTTCAGGTGGAGCGGATTGCCATAGGCCGGGCAGCACAGGCCGCGATAGACCATGTGGCGTATCTTCTCGTAATCGGGCATAAATTTATGCAGGAGGTACGATGCCAGGAGCAGGAGGCAGGAAACAAACACCAAACTCGCGCCCATCTCAAACAGGTTACGGACGATACCGGCCAGGGTCGCGGGGCGGATAAAATAATTGGCCGGGACCAACGAGACAACCCAGCCCGTGAGGAACAGGAGCAGCCCCAGCACAGCCGAGGCCGCGCCCCCCACACCAACTAAGGTATGGGGGGCGGCGTACCGCAGACGGGACGCCTTACTATTGTAATATCGCATTGTTAAGCCTTATCCTTTCCGGTCGTCGTAGCAACAACGACATCATCACATGTGATGGAGACATACGTCATGTACGGTCCCCACAGGCGGATAACAGGATTGACCGCAACGACCTTATCCCCAATGTTGACGTTGGGTCGCGTCATGGACTTAATTTTCAGCGTCAGGGGGCGGTACAGATTGCTCACAATTTCGCCACTTGCTTTAGGCGAATGCGTGGCGCGGTCGGCCGTGACCGTCGTCTCAACCTTATAGCCCTCCTGCACCTTGGTATCGTAGTTCAGCAAGGGCTTAATGGCGGTAACAGTAAGGTCGAGGGGATTCAGGGCAGCGGCGGCATCAATGTGCATATGCTCCTTGATGCCCTCCAAACGTTGACCACGCGGGGAATAGGACGCGCCGTTCGCGCCGTTGTTGTTATTGTTATACATAATACAATAACCTCACTTTCAAAAAAAATCTTAAACTATCGGCGGGGGTGGTACCTACCCCGGCCTTGACATTCAATACCTGTCCAATCGCGTAGTACGTACTATTCCAAAGGACAATTTCATAATATCACATTTTGTTTGCAGATTCAACAGATTCAAGACTTTTCTACGCGAATCAAATTGAAATTGTTCCTAAAATAAGCGTTTCACAGATAAACTATTGAGGAAAATGAAAATTGGGAAAATCTAGTATATTTTATGCATTTTTGTGTATGTTGCACAACAAAAAGCGGGCGGAATATATTGGTAACAGAAGAAGAGAAAGAAAGAAGCAAAAAATATAAGAAAATTTTAACTCCCTTTTTCTGCGGCTTTGAAAAGTACACATCAAAAAAAGGGCCTCTGCCGATATAGACAGAGGCCCTAAAAATATCTTGATATACCTTGCATTTCAGGATATGCGGGTTTATAATATGACTACGGCAAACAAAGGCAGGGCGCAGGGTGTTAGCAGCACCCCCCGCCCCTATGCGGGAGAAGCGACCTCCCACACAACAGTATAACTGCGCCAGCCTCATTATACCGGACTTTTCATGAATTTACAAGGCCGGGTTTGGGGTTTGTGTCTGATATGCGGTGTGGGGTTATTATATCCTGCACCGCTTTTGTTTGTCTCAGCGGCACCCAGGCAAATCCCCCAGGGAGCGGCAGATCATGCTCCCCGGGGGCCGGACCGCTGAGGACCAAACACATTATATATTTAAGGAGAGGTACTATGAAACGAATATTGTCCCTGGTCCTGGCCCTGATCCTGTGCACCAGCCTTGCCGTCCCTGCCCTGGCGGCGGATTTTTCCGACGTGCCCCCGTCCCACAACTTCTATCCCGCCGTTGCTGACTGTTCGTCCAAGGGCATTGCCGGCGGCTACCCCGACGGCACGTTCCGGCCCTCCGCCACCGTTACCCGCTCCAACTTCTGCGTCATGCTCTCCCGTGCGTTCTATCCCAGCGACATTACCAGGTATACCAACGACTTCACCACATCTTTCGGTTCATTCTACCCCAACTATCTCGCGCTGAAGAACAACTTCATCTGGAACAACGTCAGCTTTGATACCGATGATATTTACACCTCCGACTTCGCCGCGAGTATGAATCTCGGTATCTCCCGGTACGACATGGCCCAGCTCATGACGAACATTATGAACGCCAGGGGTTTTGCCGCCGGAGAGGCCGAAAAGAACGCCGCCGCCTCTAAGATTACGGACTATTCCAGCATCCCCGGCCAGTACCGCGACGCCGTAGCCAACGTGTATGCCCTCGGCGTCATCGGCGGTTATTCCGACGGTTCTTTTAACGGCGGCGGCATCATGAACCGCGGTCAAGCCGCCGCTGTCATTTACCGCATGACACAGGCCGTTCCTGTCGAAGTCCCCGCGCCGGAAACCCCCGCTGTCCCGGCACCGGAGACACCGGAAGCCCCCGCGCCGGAAACGCCCAGCACGTCTGCTGCCGGTACTCTGACCAACGGTAAGCCCATCACGGTCGAGAACGTGACGGAACTCATGAACGAGCTTCGTGCCCAGTATCCGAACGGAACCGACGCTGGAAGATACAGCGGACCTGCTGCTATTCGTCAGATTACCAACAAATATAGCGTTGATACCGGTGGAATCGTCAGCACCAGCTCCGGCTGCGGCGGATGGGCCGCCCGGGTATTCGACTATATCTTCGACAAGAATGTCACCTTCCGACAGGTCAACTATGACGAAGCTCGTATTGGCGACCTTCTCATCAAAGTAGACAGTCAAGGATATCTGGCGCATGTCGCCATCGTCAGTGACAGAAACACATTCAATAACATTCCGAACGTACTATTCACAACTGACGCAAACTACGGCGCCGGTACAAACGTAATGGCATGGGACGTATCCAGACCAGACCCTGACAAGTACGGATTCGACTGGTCTTATGACATCTACACCATCTATCCAAACTAATTTTCCAACGTATGGCCCACACGCTGCAAAGCGTGTGGGCCACTATTTTTTTCAAATAAAGTCTTATCCCCCCAAAATGAAATACACCCCTGGCAGACAGCACAGAGAGAAGCCAGCGTCAAGGGCGTGTTTGAAGGGGGCGGCGCACCGGCTGTGTGGGGGCCGGCGCACCGGCTGTGTGGGGGCCGGCGTCTATGCCGGCTATCTGATGGACCCTTTGCTGAATCTGGACAGTGTTGGGCAGGCCCCTCGGCGGATGGGGCTACTCCCCTTCCCCGCAGGGACGGGAGACCAGCACCCGCTCCGCCGCCGGGACCTCGGGCTTTTCCACCCGGAGGAGAATCTGCTCCCCGGCGATTTTTCCCAGCTCCTCCACCGGCTGGACAATGCGGTCCACCTGGTCGTAATAAAACTCATAGGCCCGGGTGTCATAATCCACAAAGCTCACCAGGGACAGGTCCCGCCGGGGCTGGATGCCCTTCCCCCGGAGATAGGCGATGGTGACGGAGGCCATCAGCCCCTGGCACACCAAAATGGCGTCGCAGCCCCGCTCCAGCAGCAGGTCCAGGCAGGGCGGCGCGCTGTTCTCCATGGAATCGCCGTAAAGAATCAGCTCCTCGTCCAGAGGCAGGCCGCAGTCCGCCATAGCCGCCCGGTAGGCGGCAATCCGCTCCTTCGTGGTGGAGAGCCGGGGCAGGCCGCCAAGGATGCCCACCCGGCGCTTCCCCTGGGCCGCCAGGCGGCAGACGCTGCGGTAGATGGGCTGAAAGTTGGAGACGGAGACGGAGGGGTAGCTTTGCCCCTCAAAGGTCCGGTCCACCAGCACCACCGGAAAGCCCGCGGGAATCAAACCGTTCAGGCGGCGGAAATCGTCCATAGTGCTGGCGATCAAAAGACCGTCCACCAGGCCCGCTGTGAGAAGGCGAAGGTTCGTCTCCTCCCGCTCCATGTTCTCCTTGGTGTTGGCGATGATGAGGCGGTAGCCCTGGGTGGAGAGGTAGTTTTCCGCCGATTCGATGATGGTGCCGAAAAATTTGTTGGAGATGTCGGGGACGATAAAGCCAATGGCTTTCTTTTTTCCGGTCCGGAAGCTCCGGGCGGAAGCGTCGGGCGTATAGCCCAGCTGGCGGATGGCCTGGCAGACCTTTTCCCTGGTGTCGCCGGAGACATAGCGGGTGTTGTTGATGGTGTGGGAGACGGTGGCGGTGGAAACGCCCGCCAGCCGGGCCACGTCGCTGATGGTGACTTTCATTGGTTAAATCCTTTACGTAGCTAAGAATTCCTTTTGCGCAAAAACAATCAACTTTAGTAAGTATAAGACAGGTTTTGATTTCCGTCAAGCGTTTTTGCCAGGATATGACAGATGAAATTTTTCCTTGCCATCTGCGCCCGCCTGTGCTATACTCTTTCGCGGCAGGTGCCATCACCCTGCCCGTCCGGGGTCCTGGTTTGGCGTTTTTCCAACAGGGCCGGGGACCGACTAAAAAAATGGAGGAAGTTTATCATGTCCAAAACCCGCTTCAGTACCCGGAGGCTGGCCCTGGCCGGCCTTGTGGCCGCTATTTACGCGGCGGCTACCCTGATCCTGCCCATCCCGCAGTACATGGGCGTCCAGTTCCGCGTGGCGGAGGCCCTGACGGTGTTGCCCTTCCTGTTCCCGGAGGCCATTCCCGGCCTGGCGGTGGGCTGTTTCCTGGCGAACCTGCTGGGCTCTCCCATCATGCTGGACTGGATCTTCGGCACGCTGGCGACGCTGCTGGCCGCCCTTTGGAGCCGGAGGATGCCCAACGTGTACTTAGCCGCCCTGCCGCCGGTTGTCTGCAACGCGGTCATCGTGGGGGCGGAAATCGCCTGGTTCGTGGTGCAGGACGGCGGGGCTTTCTGGCCCGCCTATGGGCTGAACGCCCTCACCGTGGGGTTGGGGGAGCTGGCGGCGTGCTATCTTCTGGGCGTGCCCCTGGCAAAGCTGCTGGGAAAGACCCTGGCGGCCCAGGGCACCCTGGAGGCCCGTTGAGATGAGAGAAAAGGGACCGCTTCTGCGGTCCCTTTCCTTATGCCCAGCAGAAGGATTCCCTCCCGGCCCCGGGGGCGGCGTTCCGCTCCACGCCCTTCCGGCTGTATGTCCCCCCGACCCACCAGGAGTTGAGTCCCAGGGTCTGGGCGAAGAGCATCATATCCGCCCCGCAGTACCCAACCGCCTCGTCCAGGCCGGGCCTGTCCGGGCCCGCCAGGATGAGGTAGTTGCGGACCCCCTTGGCCAAAAAGAGCTTCAGGGCGGGGCCGAAGGCCTCCGTATTCTCCGTCACCAGGCTCATGGCCAGGCCGCGGCGTTCGTTGCAGCCCCGCATCCGCTCGTCCAGCCGGGCGAGGAGGTCTTGGGGAATTTTTTCCTCCGTGTACCGCCGTACCGTGTGGCGGGTCCGCATGGCCTCTTCCAGGGTCATAAAAGCGCCTCCGTTTCGGGTAGGTTGAGATGGTTCATGTTATAGCCGGCGCAGTTAAAAAGAATCCAATGGATTCTTTTCAACTGCGTTGATTATACCACACACTCCGGCGGGCTTGGTGAATTTTTTAAAAATTCCCAGAATTTTGAGACAAGGCCCCTCCTCCCGTCGTACAATCAGTGAGAGTACTCCCATCCCGACAAATCGAGGACGACATATGAACAAGGCCCGCTTTAACGACGCCGCCCGGCGCTATCAGAATATGGTCTACCGGACCGCCCTCCACGCCCTGGGAAGCCCCCAGGACGCGGAGGACGCCGTCCAGGAGGTCTTCCTGCGCCTGTTTCAGTACAGGGGAACCTTTGAAAGCGAGGAGCACCTGCGGCGCTGGTTGCTGCGGGTGACGGTGAACTATGGCCGGGATCTGCTGAAAAGCCCCTGGCGGAAGCGCCGGGTCTCCTGGGAGGAGGCGCCGGAAATTCCGGTTTTCGACCGGCCCGGGCAGGCGGCGCTGTACCGGGAGGTCATGGCCCTGCCGGAGAAATACCGGACGGTGCTGAACCTCTTCTACTATGAAGAGCTCAGCGTCCGGGAGATCGGGACGCTGCTGGGGGTGGAGACCTCCACGGTGACCACCCGGCTGGCCCGGGCCCGGAAGCGGCTGAGAGAACGATTGGGGGAGGACTGGCAGGATGAGTAACCGGGAATTTTACCAGGAGACCTTCTCCCAGGTCCGGGGAACCGGAGAAATCCGATGGGAGGATTATGAGATGAGAAGACGGGGAAAGAGCCTGAGATGGCTGGTAACGCTGGCGGCGTCCGTCGCCCTGCTGGCGGCGTTGTCCGCCCTGGCGGTGGCGGCCAACTTCTTCGGCCTGCGGGACGCGCTGCTGCCGGAGAAGGGCAGCGTGAACGTGGTGGACGAGAACGGGATCGTGGTCCCCGGCGAGAAGGAGCTCAAGGATTTCGTCAGCCTCTCCGGCTGGGCGGACACACCGGAGAGCAGGGCCCTGGCGGAGTGGCAGGCGTTTTTGGAGGGCTATGACCAGGACGGGGCCATTATCAGCGAGATTGGAAACAGCCCCACGGGCTTTGAGGAGCGCTATGGACACTATCTGGTCTACACCCAGGAGATGGCCGACAAGCTGGAGGAGATCGTCGCGAAGTATGAGCTGAAGCTCCACAAGTGGATGGAGGTGGTTCTGCCGGAGACCTGGCCGCAAGCCGTGGGAGGCTTCTTCCGGGAGAACGTCGTCCCCTACTCCGGCTATATTTACGAAAACGGCACCTTCCGCTTCGACGGCGGCGCGGAGCTGGGGGCCGGGGAGCTGAAGGGCTACGGACCCATTGAGTACCAGTTCAGCCGCTCCGTCAAGGGGACCTTTGACGACGTGGCGCTGAACATCGGGGACCTCGGCGGCTTTGAGGAATGGGGATACCGGGCGGCGGACGGGACGTCCGTCACCCTGGGCCTGGGGGAGCGGAACCGCTCCTTGATTCTGGCGGACCTGGGGGACAGCTTCGTGCTGGTGAACGTGCTGGCGGGGCGGCAGGGGGACGACGTCTTCTCCTCCGGCCCCATTGGCCGGGAGGAGCTGGAGGAGCTGGCGGACAGCTTCCTCTATTCCGCCCTCACGCCGGTGCGGGAGCCGGACCGGGACGCCCTCCTGGACGCCGGCGCCCGGTATACGGAGGACCTGGAGAACCAGCCCGTTGAGACTCTGCCCTCGGAGTCCGAGGACCCGCTGTATACCCGGACGGGGATCCGAAGCGACGTGGCCCGGGACTTTGTTCTCCTGCTGGCGGAGCGCATCGAGGATGGACGGCGGGAGGAAATCGCGGACCTTCTGGTCTACCCCGCCCAGGTGGAGACGTCCGGCGGAATTGATACGGTAAGCTCCCCGGAGGAATTTCTGCGGTACTATGATGAAACCGTGGGGCAAAGCGCCCTGTCCCTGGCGGCGGACATGTCCTGGGAGCCCGCCCCCTCGGAGGTGTTCGGCGATGGCAGCGGCCTGGCCTCGGCGGCTGGCGGCGCGGTGTGGTTCGGGCTGGTGGAGGACGGCGTGATTCGGATTTTCACCCTCCAGACGGATCAGTGGAGCATCCGGGCGGGAAACGGCACCATCACCCAGGACGGCGGGGGCGATCTGTACGAAGCCCTCTCCCTGGACGAGGGGCGGGAATTTCTCCTGCATCTGGCGGACCTCATCGACCGGGGAGAACGGGAGGAAATCGCGGGCCTGCTGGCCTACCCCGCCCAGGTGAAGGCCCCCGGCGGCGAGTGGACGGCAAACACGCCGGAGGAATTCCTGGACTGCTGCGAGGTGTTCCAGAAAAACGGCATTGAGACCCCCCTGGGCGCCAACCGCTGGTGGCTGGAGGTGTTCGTCCTGGCCCAGGCCTATGCCG
>OFGF01001446.1_pt1 | contig 14892 bp, 9 predicted proteins | sample 1521711 | NCBI WGS metagenome assembly OFGF01 (sample SAMEA3504092, study PRJEB24116) | mouse gut metagenome | biome: mouse gut; feature: mouse-associated habitat; material: faeces | place: Denmark | collected 2011 | reverse complement strand
AATCCGGTCCCATTTCCGAAAAACTGATTCCCGGCGAATCCAGAACCTACACAGTGGTGGGATTTTATGAGCGTCCCTCCTTTGAGGATTACACGGCTCCTGCCTACACAGCCCTGACCATTGGAGAACAGGACAGCGAACACTTTTATACCACTTATGTCCGAACCTCCTCCGGGAAAAATTCCACGGCCATTCTGAACAGCCTCATGGAAAAACTGGAATCTGAATCCTATGGTTTTGAGGTAAATTACAACCTGCTGCGTCTGTACGGATATTCCGGAGAGAGCCGGTATAACAGCGTCCTGTTTGGTCTGGCCGGGATTTTGATTGCCATTATTATGTTTGGCTCCATTTCCCTGATTTACAATGCATTTTCCATTTCCGTCAGCGAACGCACCAGACAGTTCGGGCTGCTGTCTTCCATCGGCGCCACCCGGAAACAGCTGACCGGAAGCGTTTTATTTGAGGCATTGTTTTTAAGCTGTATCGGCATTCCTCTGGGCATCTTATCGGGACTTCTGGGCATCGGCGTTACTTTCTTTTTCACAAAAGACATGATTGCCAGCGTCCTTGGTGTGGAGGCTTCCGGTAATTACGGATACGCAGCTTCCCGGTTTATCAATGCTCTGGGACCCGCCGAAGAGGTTTCCCTGAAACTTCATCCGTCTTTTCCCGCCCTTGCCATAGCAATCGGTATTTCCCTGCTGACCATCCTGATTTCTGCCTGGATTCCGATAAAACGGGCTGTGAAAAAGTCAGCCATTGATTCTATCCGCCAGAGCAGCGACATTGCCATCCGTCCCGGCAGAGTGAAAACCTCCCGGCTTACGGAAAAACTCTTTGGTTTTGAGGGAATGCTTGCAACCAAAAATTACAAACGCAACCGCAAAAAATACCGGGCTACCGTAATTTCCCTGTTTCTGAGTATTGTGCTGTTTATTTCAGCCAGCAGCTGGTGCAGTTATCTGACGGATTCCATGGGAACTGTGCTTTCCGCCTCTTCTTATGATATTATTTACAGACTTCATCCGGAAGACGGTTATTCCGAAGATACCCTTATTTCCGAATTAAGGGAAATCGCTGATGTAAATTCTGCTTTTTACAGCTGCGAGCTGTATTTCACCTGTTCTGTCCCTGCTTCTTTTCTCAGCCGGGAATATCAGGATTATCGGAAAATGATTGCTTCTGCCCAGAACGAAAACTTCCTGGAATCCGCACCGCTCCTGACTGACTTTGAGCTGGTTTTTCTGGAAGATGAATTATTCCGCAGCTATCTGAAAGAACAGAATCTTCCGGAAGCCCCTTTTTTTGACAGTAAGGAGCCTGCCGCTGTGTCTGTGGATGCTCTGCTTGAATACAACGGCTATGACGGAAAATATTACAGCCACCATATATTTTCCGGTTCTGAATGTCCCGATGCGAATCTGTACCTTATGCGTCAGATGGAAGGCTATGATTCCGTATACCTTTCCTCAGACCCGGAAACCGGAGAAGTCCAGTGTACTGGCTGGAACTATGACAACGAAACCCGAAAGACATTCTCACTGGAAGAAAGCTGCCTGACCATCCCTCTTACCATCGGAGCCAGTCTGGAGCAGGGCCCTGTATTATTTGGACATGGCGGCGACACACCCCGGCTGTTCTACCCCTTCAGCCGGATGGATGAAGTATTCTCTGCTGCGGATCCTGATACGGAGTACGGAAACCTTCCCGAAATTCCACTGACAGATCATGTCACCAGAACCCTGTATATTCAGTGTGAGAATCACGAAAAAACTTACGAGGCCATTCGCAGCCTTCTGCTTTCCAGAGGCCTCCCCTCAGAAAGTCTGTACGACTATGCAGCCAGTGTGGAAAGCGACCGCGCCATGATAACCGTGGTAAATGTCTTTGCTTTTGGGTTTATTTCACTGATCTCTCTGATTGCGGCGGCAAATGTGTTTAACACCATTTCCACCAATGTCAACCTGCGGCGGCGGGAATTTGCCATGCTGAAATCTGTGGGCATGACCCCCAAAGGGTTTCAGAAAATGATGAATTTTGAATGTCTTCTCTACGGATTTAAAGGGCTGCTCTACGGGCTTCCGGTGTCATTCCTTGTAACCTGGTACATTTACCGTACCATTTCCAACGGGCTCAATGCCAGCTTCTACGTTCCCTGGTACAGCATTGCAATTGCAGTTGGCAGCGTGTTCCTTGTGGTATTCGCAACCATACTTTATTCCATGGGCAGAATAAAAAAAGAGAATACCATTGATGTACTGAAAAATGAAAATCTGTAGGCTAAAAGCCATAATAAAAACCCTTCTGTCCGAAGGGTTTTTATTATGATATTATTTCAGTTTTTTATTCCCCCGCTCCTTCCGGCAAATCCTCGCCAGAATCTTCGCTCAGATCTTCCAGTTCATTCTTCAGGCTTTCCAGATATTCCTCATTATCCAGAGGCGCCTTATTTTCATCAATGTAAGGCAGAAATTCCACAGGCTCCAGTCCCTGATGTATCTGCTCCATAAAAGATTTCCAGATACTTCCCGGATAGCTGGCCCCGGACAGGCCCGGCAGCTCCCGGGGCATATCATACCCCACCCACACGCTGGTGGTGTAATAGCTGGTGTAACCCACAAACCATCCGTCCTTGTTGTCATTGGTGGTTCCGGTTTTTCCCGCAGAAGGCATATTGCTCAGTGCAAGACCCCGACCGGTTCCTTCCTGAACCACGGACACCAGCATATCTGTCATCATACGGGCTGCGTTCATTTTATAGACGTCCACTTCCTCTGTTTCCGTTTCCAGAATCACATTATCTTCCGCGTCGGTGATTCTGGTAATACAGGTGGGTTCCCGGTATTTACCATCGTGAACCAGCGTCCCATAGCCGGAGGCCATCTCCACGGCGGACACTCCGTTGGTAAATCCTCCCAGCGCACTGGCCAGCTGATTGTCCCTGGAATCCAGTCTGGAAAATTTCATGGTTTTCAGACAGGAAAGGCCCTCCTGAGGCGTCATCTCCTCCAGCAGATTCCAGGCAACGGTATTTTTAGAAGTCTGCACCGCATACCGCAGCGTAATGTCTCCTTCATAATAACCTCCGGAATTAGAGGGCCCTTCTTCTGTTTTTACGTCCTGCACTATGGTATCCGGAGTATATTTGCCCTCCAGGGCAGGAGTATACACAATCAGAGGCTTAATGGCGCTGCCGGGCTGCCGGTAGCTCTGGTAGGCCCGGTTTAAGGTATATCCGGCAAAATCCTGGCTTCTGCCCCCTACAACCGCGCGGACATATCCGGTTTCATTGTCAATGCAGACGCCTGCGCCCTGCAATTTGTATACGCCTTCTTCATTCACATCTGTAAATTCTGCAAGGCTTTCGTCAATTGCCTGCTGCAGCATCTGCTGCATGGAAAGATCGAATGAGGTATAAATGCGGTAGCCTGCCGTATACAGTTTTTTCTGGAACTCAGTATATATTTCGTTGTAGCGTTCATAATAGGCTTCTTTTTCATTTTCCGTCTTAAAATCTGTTTGGAACTGGAAGCCATCCTGTTCCATCAATAGGCGGATAGCGCAGTAGTAAGTGTAGGTTTCCACATAATTGTTTTTGGTGTGTTCCGGTCGGTTTAACGTAATCTCTTCTGATTTTGCCATCAGGGCTGCGCTTTCGGAAATCTGCCCGTCCTCAAGCATGTTTTGTAATATACGATCCCTGCGCCCTAATGTTTCTTCCATATTGGTAAGCGGATCGTAGAGCGAAGGGTTGTTTGGTATGGCACATAAAAATGCGATCTGGGATAAATCCAGATCGGAGGCTTCAAGGCTAAAATAACCAATGCTTGCGGCTTGTATACCGTAGTAGCCATTTCCAAAATATATGTTGTTTAAGTAAAATTCCAGAATTTGCGTTTTGTCGTATTTTTTTTCAAGTTCTGTTGCAATGAACATTTCTTCTACCTTACGCTGCCAGGTTTTTTCCTGTGTTAGAAAAATATTTCTTGCAAGCTGCTGGGTAATGGTGCTTCCGCCCTGGGTGACTTTCCCGTTCTCTAACATGGCCTTTGCGGCGCGGATAATAGCCTTTAGGTCTATCCCGCTGTGCTGGTAGAATTTTTTATCTTCAATGCTCACGATAGCAGCGCGGGCGTCTGCCGGGATCTGGTCAAAGCTTAAGTAGTAGACGTCCTTTTCTCCTTTTAATGTGGAGATAGTATTGCGGTTTTTATCGAAAACTACGCTGGTTTGTGCGGCGCAGAATGTGGCGGGGGTAGATTCACGGACATATCTTATGGCTTCGGCCTGCATTTTTTGGACTTGCGTGGCATAGCCGCCGTAGTAATAGTAGCCAAGGGCGCCTAACAGGACGATCATCAGCAAAAATTGAAGCTTTACAAAAAACCAGAACAGACGGTATTTTTTCTTTTTTTTCTTTTTCTGTTTCATTTGTCTCCTTTATGCAGGTGTATGTTTTTTTGTTTATTTTACACGTTTTGGAAAAAGAAAGCAACTGGGAGAGATCGCATTGACAGCCGCCGTATTTTTTTCTATACTAAAAAAAGGAACCTCCAATGGTTTAAAGAAATAGATAAGGAGAAGATAAGAATGAAAAAATACGGATTTGGTGTAGACATCGGGGGCACGACCTGTAAAATCGGGCTGTTTGAAACAACAGGCGCTTTAATTGAGAAATGGGAAATCCAAACGAGACGCGAAAATAACGGGGAAAATATACTTCCAGACGTAGCGGCTTCTATTGCGAAAAAGATGGTAGACCGGGAAATTTCAAAAACTGATATCCAGGGGATCGGGATAGGCGTACCGGGGCCTGTTACCTCCGAAGGGGTTGTAATGCGGTGTGTGAACCTGGGATGGGACGTAATCAATGTAGCAAAGGATATGACAGAGCGTACGGGATTTCATGTAAAAGTCGGCAATGACGCTAACGTGGCCGCGCTCGGGGAAATGTGGCAAGGCGGAGCGAAGGGGCATAAAGATGTAGTTATGGTTACACTTGGCACAGGCGTAGGAGGCGGCGTTATTGTGGACGGCAAAATCGTAACAGGATGCAAAGGCGCCGGGGGTGAAATTGGCCATATCATTATTAACCAGGAGGAGGAAGAATGCTGCGGCTGTGGCAGAAAAGGGTGCCTGGAGCAATACGCATCTGCAACCGGAATTGTACGTATGGCAAAGCAAAGGCTGGCAGGCACGGCAGATGAAACGGCGCTGCGCACGGCAGAGCCTTTGACAGCAAAGGATATTTTTGACGCAGCAAAAGCAGGCGATGCCGTAGCAGACGAGATTGTAGAGGAGATGACCAAAATCCTGGGAGGCGCCCTTGCGGATATAGCATGTATTGTAAATCCAGAAGTATTTGTTATTGGCGGCGGCGTGTCGAAGGCGGGCAGTATAATTACAGACCGCGTCAAAAAATACTTCAATGATAAAACGTTCCATGCGTGCCGGGATGCGTATTTTGAGCTGGCAACACTCGGCAATGACGCCGGGATGTACGGCTGTGTACAGATGGTACTGGAGTAATTAAAGATAAAAACAGCCTGTTTTCGCAGCAAGGCAGGCTGTTTTTAGGGTTAATAAGCTGGAGCAGCTGCACATTTCAAATGCTTATAAAAGGAGAAAGCCCCTATGGACATACAAATTATTATATCTCAGATGCTTATGCTTTTTGCCATGATGCTTATTGGCTATATTGTCTGGGCGCTTGGATGGTTTGATGAACCTGCATACCAAAAGCTGTCCAAAATCGTAGTCAATATCTTTAACCCGATCCTGGTTTTAAATGGTGTTATGGGAAAAGACGCTTCCGGAGATATATCCCTGATCCTGCAAAATCTGGGATTTGTGCTGTTTTTTTATGTGATTTTAATGGCAAGCGGATTTGTATTTGTTTTTTTACTGCGCCCCGCAAGATCCGAAAGGAGATTGTACCGCCTGATGACGGTTTTCCCCAATGTGGCATTTATGGGTATCCCGGTCATTACAGGGATATATGGGACAGGATGCATGATTTATATTGTATTTTATGTCTTAGGGTATAACCTGCTTTTGTACACATATGGGATTGGCCTGGCGAAAAAAGCTGCCGAAGATGCTGGCAGCAGGAACGGATCGGGCAGCGGCGGGGCATGGAAGCGGATGCTAAACCCAGGGGTAATTTGTGCGGTAGCCGCAATCTTTGTATTTGTGCTGCGTCTTTCAGTTCCTGCCCCAGTTGTAACTTTCTGCGGTTACATGGGCAATGCCACAATCCCCCTTTCTATGATGCTGATTGGGATGTCGATTGCACAGGCGGATTTTAAAACAATTTTTGCCAATGTACGGGTCTATTTATATACGGGAATGAAAATGCTGCTGCTCCCGGCCGTAATGATTCTCCTCTTAAAACCACTTCCGGCGGATTCGGTTGTATTTGGTGTATTCGCGCTGCAGCTTGCGATGCCGGTTGGGAGTATTGTGACGTTAATTGCAAAGGAGAACGGCGCAGATGAGATATGCTGTACCAACGGGATTGTGCTTAGTACTCTCGCATCCCTGGTAACGATCCCCCTTGTATGTATGCTTTTATAAAAGTCAGACTGTTGTATTTACCCCGTTAATCGCGGCATGCTCGTCCTCCTCCATTGGGATTACCAGGCACTTCTGGCCGGCAATAACCTGGGATTTAATCTGCTCCGCTTTTTCTGGTTTCACGCGTAAAATTACGTCATACGTCTTAATGTCTCCAGTGGGCGCGTCCTCGTCTTCTGGTGCGCGGACAAGCATTTGGGCATCCTCAAGCTGTTGTTGTAAAGAAGCAACCTTTTGCACCAGCTCCTTATTCTGCCGCATTTTGCTGCCTGCTTCTACTGCTTTAGCATCAATCAGGTTTTCCAAAAACGGCGCTTCGTCTTCAAATTCCTTCTGATACGAGTCCTCAATCATAGCGGCCGCATTTTCCGGCACATTTGATTCTGCCATAATTTCTCCAATATGTTCGTGGCTTAAGCGTATTTTTTCTTCATTATCTTCCTCATCGCCCGCATCCTGTGCCATATCTGAAAGCCCCTGCTGGATTTCATAAAAAACATCCCGGGAGGCCTCTTCATCCCCGCCGAACGCTTTTTTTACAATGGATGCAAATGCCAATTTTTGTTCGGTTGCCGTGCGCCTTGCCGTGCATCCTAAAATATTCTCCATTAATTCCGTATGGGGCGCTTTTGCATTTTTGTGGTAAGTCATAACAGAATGGATATCAGCGCTTCGGTCCGTAAATGCAGGAAACACAAAACCGCTTTCAGGCATGCCCACAACCCAGTCGCGTACGCGTGGCCCGATCCGGTTTTCATCTGCCCGGTATCCAAGGCCTGGTTTGCTCAGGCTGACTGGGCAAATGGCGCAGACCAGGTACTCATAGACCTCTTCAGATTCGTCCAGCTTGCTGTTATCGCTGGTTTTGGTAATCACATCGTAAGCATCATGGAAAATAAGAATCAGGTAATTTCCAGCATAATCATAGTTATCAATTACCAAATCGTAAAAACGTTCCAGCAGCTCTTCATTTTGCAATGCGCTGCCCCGCAGCGCCATCAGAAACTGCTGCTTCCCTAAAGGCGCTTCCTCTTCCATTGGAAACTCCAGCTCCAGCAGGTTATTTCCGATTGTACCGGAGAGGGCCTTTTTAGCAATATCCAGGTATTTAAAAAATTCTTCTTCATCTAAATTTAAAAATGTCTCACCCAGTTTAACCACACGGTTACGTTCACTATCCACATAACAGCCGCACATACGGGTAATTGTACATGAATCTTTTTTAAAGCGGCGTTTTAATTCTGAGATGTCTTTCTTATTCATATAAATCTCCTTTACTTTATTTTTAAATGTTATGCGTCAACATACTACAATGCCAAAGACTATTATAATGAAAAACGCCAATTTCTGCAACAAATATGCTATACTGAATAAATACCCCATCTTTGGAACATAATAGCAAAAATAAACTATTTATGTGAAGGAGATTTTCAGCTATGAAGAAAAAAGCAGTTTCCCTGATCTTAATTACGGCCATGCTTACCACAGCCCTCACAGCCTGCGGGCGCAACAATACGGAAAACAACAAAGAAAATGATACAGGCATGGCAAATACAGAAGGAACCATCGATCATACAGGGACAGAGTCCCAGGACTCCACGGAATTTCAGGCAGGTACAGAAAACGGGACCAGCCAGCTCTCACTAGGCAGCGCAGTCGAAATCCCTGAGAGTTTTGACGGACAGCTTGCGGAAACAGACGCCCACGAACGCTTAGAACAAGTTATTGCCGCGTACTGCAATGTACCAGAGGAAGAATACGCCAATGTGCGGTATTACTATAATTATGTAGACTTAAACGGCGACAGCAAAGATGAAATCTTAGCCCTGGTGCTTGGACAAGAGGTAGAAGGTATCCGTGGAAACGTTTTGCTCTGGCTGGATGCCGAAAATCAGGAAACAGGCGCAGATGCCGTGTGGCAGGCTTTTAAGCAGGTTGGCTCGCCGATCTATATCAGCAACCATGTTACGAACGGCCACCGGGATTTAATTATTCCAGAAAATATCAATATCGTTGCAGGTACAGAGGGTTCTGGAATGGATACTGTTGGCGGGGAGTCTGGCAATGAAATGGTCAACGAGGTAACAGCTATCGGGGTGACAGGGGTCGGTATTACAGATGAAGGCGAAGGGGGAGGCACGGGCAATACCGATGCTGATACAAACAGCCAGACGACTACAGTTGGTACAGACAGCCAGGCAGGCGAAGCATCCAGTGAATTAGGGATTCCGTTAATCCCCACGGATCAGCAATACCGCCTGTTAGTCTGGGACGGGGAACGATACCAGCTCCCCGAGGAAGGGACGGCTTTATATTCCCTGGTAGGATACGAGGGCATAGCTATTTTGACCAATAATATAGAAAGCGACTATGTCAATGACAATTACCATTTTCTTGGTGAAGCTATGAGGTAAATAAACAGGATCTGCCGGAATCCCTCACTGCCTGTTTGGGGATTCCGGGTATACAGCAAGTGAAAGGAGAGGAGTATATGTTAAAAAACTATCAAATCCGCAGGTATCAAATGCCAAAAGAAGAGGTTAAGTCTTTCGTAAAAGAAAAAAGGCAGGAACTTAAGTCACAGCAGCAGTGCATTAAAGCAGCCAGCCTCCCAGTGCTTGTACAGATAGAAGGCTGGGGTGCAGCAGGAAAAGGCACGTTAATCGGAAACCTGATTAAGGAATTAGATCCCCGTTTTTTTACAGTTATCAACATGGATACGCCGGGAGGGCAAAAACAGCGAAGGCCGTTTCTATGGCGGTATATGGAGCAGATACCAGAGGCAGGCAAGTTTGTATTTTGGGATTCTGGCTGGGTTGATGAGCTTGCAGAAGGGTTTTTAAATAGAGAAATTGACGAAGAGACGTTGGAAAGGCAGATGCGCCAGATCCGTACATTTGACCGCCAGCTAAAGGATAACGGCTATCTCGTAGTAAAACTATTTTTACAGATACCACGATCCGAGCAAAAGCGCAGGCAGAGCCGGCTTTCAGCTAAAAAAGACACTAAATGGCGCGTGTCAGTAAAGGATCGTATGCAGTTAAAAAAACGGGATGAATACGAGCAGATATATGACCGGATACTGGAAGCGACCAATACCGGCTATGTGCCATGGCACATTGTGGATGCCGTGGACAAGCAGCAGGCACTCCTTTTGGCGCTCCATATTCTGACAAATCAGATTAACCAGGCAGTGGAAAATGTAAAAATCCTGCCGGAAATCCTACATAGGGATTACCCGCTGCTGTGCATGCCCCTGCTTTCCCAGGTGCCCTTGGATCAGGAAATGACAAAAGAGGAATATAAGATCCGGTTAAAGGCGATGCAGAAAAAATTAAGAAAACTGCATAACCGCATATACCGTATGCGGATTCCGGTTATCATCGCATATGAGGGGTGGGACGCCGCAGGCAAAGGGGGGAATATCAGGAGGCTTTCCGGCGCACTCGACCCCCGCGGGTTTGAAGTACACCCGATTGCATCGCCCGAGCCACATGAAAAGGCGCGGCACTATCTGTGGCGGTTTTACCATAGGCTGCCCAAAGACGGGCATATAGCCATTTTTGACCGGAGCTGGTATGGCAGAGTTATGGTCGAGCGCTTGGAAGGCTTTTGCTCGGAAAACGACTGGAAACGCGCATATAATGAAATCAATGAATTTGAAAAAGAACTGTCGGACTGGGGAGCAGTAGTTATAAAGTTTTGGGTGCATATTGATAAGGAAACGCAGCTTGCAAGGTTTACAGAACGCGAAAATACGCCAGAAAAGCAGTGGAAGATAACAGAGGAAGATTGGCGGAACCGTGAAAAATGGGATGCGTATGAGCAGGCTGTGGATGAAATGATCGCGAGGACATCGACGGAAAACGCGCCGTGGTTTATTATACAGTCCAACAACAAATACTATGCCAGGATACAGGCGATTGAGCTTGTAATCCGGGAAATTGAAAAACGGATTGAAAGGGGGCGCTGATTTGCGCCCCTGCCTTTTTAGAGTATTTTTTTAATGCGATTTAGTACTACAGGGAATTATAGGGGGTAGGTGGCAAAGGGGCCCTCTGACTGACTACGGTTATGGCTGGCCTATAGGGAGGGCCTATTTATACTGGATGGTAGAAATTAGGCAGAAAAATAGACCAGCTGAAAAACTGGCCTTTTTACACTACCAATTGCCTGACAGTGATGCCAACATATGACACTTACCTGGATAACGGCACTGGCGCAGGACTTACTGTTGATAGTGCAATCATAGCATATGCAAGGGGCGGTGTCAAGATTCCAGTAAAATAATTCTTTTTATGTGTTAGAGTGGGTCACCCAAGTTATTCCGACATCTGTCCCCCTATTTGGCGTGATATTTGTACCATTAGATTGAACGTTAGTAGTTCAATCTGCATAAATTCGGTAAACGTAGCCCGTTACGATTCCTTCATTTGGTATAAATCTCCCTATTATGCCTTGGGGGCTAAGCGTGGAATATGTCTTGCGAAAAGCATTTTGGGGGACACGCTAAAATGAAGCAGGAATTTCCAAAATATAACGCAGTATGCCGCTGTTTTTCAATGCATTAAATTCTTTTGTATACCGTCCAGTCTGCAGCTGGGAATAATAAAGGTTTGCCAATACATCTGCAATCTGGATCAATTTATTACATGCGGAATCAAAATACCTCACGAAGAAATGCCCGGAAGCCGTACCGTTTAAAACCAGCTCTGTGTTAAGGTAATTTTCCAGAAAAGCCCTGTTTTCAATTTTTTCATTCCGTTCATCCGGCTGGAGCACACAGTCCTCATTTGGCAGGTAGCCGTTTTGAATTAACATCTGTAGGGAAAAACGGACGGCATAATTAAAAGTACGCGCGGGGGCGCTGCGGAATGCATCGGGCAATTTATTGTTTTCAAGTTTTATATAGTAGACATCAAAGAGATGTTTCTGGGAAAAGAAGGAAAGGAATGTTTTTTTCATATCGGGATCAAACTGTGCGCCTTTTAATTCTTTGAATTTGCCGTTTATAAACATTTTAGAACCGGATTTACATGGTTTGGCGTTTTTCTTGGAGTCGAGTTCTAAAAGGCGGGCGTAGTTGGAGGATACGAAGCGTTTATAGGCACGTTCTAAGGCGCTCTTGTTGTAAACATGTATTAGGGCAATAACAAAAAAGTTATTATTGGCAAAATGAGGGCTGATTGCGCCGGATTCATCTATGTATATGTTCATTTGTCCTCCTTAAGGGTGGGGTGTATGGGGTTATTATACATGGTTTGGCGGAAAATGTCACTACAGTAACTTTTTTGCAATGTTATAGGGTTTGGAATATATTTGTTGGAAAGGATTCCTAATAAAGTTCTAAAATAATAAAAATAGTCCGTACAATTTTAACATCTTAGGCAGCATTGATAAGCTGAAAGATGAAATGGGAGTGCTTTTGAGCGAGATAGGCAGTATATAATTTAGAAGCAGGAAAAATGGCAGCTTTAGAAAATGACCTGACTAGAGCGTGTTTGAAAAATAAATATTGCACTAATATACAAGTTGCGATGAACTGAAACCATTCAAAAACAGTCGTGTTTTAAATGATTTCATAAAAAAATCATTTTGGATAAAAAACAATTTTCTAATCATCCATTGCATTTTTAGGCATATTGTCCAATTACATGGAATTTTCAAACACGCTCTAGTACTCCATCCGGACTTCAATTTCTGTCCGGATGGAGTACTAGAGGGAAAATTCTCCAAAAAAATCTATACATCGCTTATAGTAGAGTGTTATAATAAAACAAACATAAAAAGATAAGGAGAACATGATCTATGAAACAAGACTTGATCGTAATTTTAGATTTAGGAAGTACACAAAACACCGTAGTTGCCCGGCAAATCCGTGAACTTGGTGTATATAGTGAGATTCACCCTCATGATATCACGGCAGACGAATTAAAATCATTTGAAAATTTAAAAGGCCTTATATTAAACGGCGGCGAAAACCGTATTGTAGGAGGCAAGCCAGTAGAGGTTTCGCCAGAACTTTATAATATTGGCTGCCCAGTAATTGCTATTGACTATCCGCAAGCGGAGTGTGAAAAGCAGTACAATACGCTTCCGGATCCGGCTGTGTTACAAAAATTCATTTTTGAAGACTGTGGTGCGGCGGCAAACTGGAATATGAAAAATTTTATTGAAGACCAGACAGAATTAATCCGGCAGCAGGTTGGAGATAAAAAAGTGCTGCTTGCATTGTCTGGCGGGGTAGATTCTTCTGTGGTAGCTGCAATGCTGATAAAAGCAATCGGTCAGCAGCTAATATGTGTACATGTCAACCATGGGTTAATGCGGAAAAATGAATCGGAAAGTGTAGTAAAAGTTTTCCGCGACGAGCTTAATGCCAATTTGATTTATGTAGATGCATCCGATCGTTTTTTGGGCAAACTGGAAAGGGTAGCAGATCCGGAGCAGAAGCGTAAAATTATAGGCAGTGAATTTATCCGGGTGTTTGAAGAAGAGGCAAGGAAGCTGGAAGGAATCGATTTTTTGGGTCAGGGTACAATTTATCCGGACATTATTGAAAGTGGGACGAAAACGGCTAAAATGGTAAAGTCGCATCACAATGTTGGCGGTTTGCCTGAGGATTTAAAGTTTGAACTGGTAGAGCCGTTAAAGCAGCTTTTTAAAGACGAAGTGCGTGCCTGCGGTGTGGAACTGGGCCTGCCGCATGACATGGTGTACCGTCAGCCATTCCCAGGGCCGGGTCTTGGTGTAAGGTGCCTGGGGGCGATTACAAGGGACAGGCTGGAAGCAGTCCGCGAATCAGATGCAATTTTGCGGGAAGAATTTGCAAAGGCCGGGCTGGATAAGAAAGTATGGCAATATTTTACGGTAGCGCCCGATTTTAAATCGGTTGGCATGAAAAACAATGCGCGTGTGCTTGAGTATATGATTATTATCCGTGCGATTAATACGATAGATGCAATGACGGCGTCAGTTGAAAAGGTGGACTGGGATGTGCTTGAGAGGATAACGGAACGGATATTGGCAGAGGTTAAGAATGTGAACCGGGTGTGCTATGATATGAGTCCTAAGCCGCCGGCTACTATAGAGTTCGAATAAGCAAAAATGCTTAGTGAATCCAGTATTTATGCGGGTTTTATGGATGATAACTACGCTACTACGATAAAAACAGAAAACTTTATAGGAATAATAAAAGACACACCTGTATGGTGTTAAAATAGATATTATATATAATAAAAAAGTTTCTACCGTAGTAGCGTAGTTACCGTAGTTGGATTGCCTAAAAGCCGCATAAACACTGCACTTGTGCAGACTACGGTAAATTTCCCCGTGTAGTTTTTCACTCTTTTGCGTAGTTCCCGCCGTGCAGAAGAAAGAATCACCTTGCGTTCAGGCTCCCGACAAAAACAAGGTAACAGGCGAAATCGCCTATCCGTTTCCTGTCTTCTCCGAGGACGTCACGCCACATGGCAGCTTTTCCCTGTGCTTTCAGGTATCTTGCAAGGATGTTTAGGCTGTCTATTACCTGGTTGTGTCGGGAAGTGCGGGCGGAATCCTCCCCCATCCGTTTCTCCCTGTCCCATAACGGCCAGCCGGCCCTTGACTGCGAATACTTTACTGCTGCGGCAAACACGTTTTTGAATAGATCAGCGGAATCCGCATCGAGTTTCGCATCGTCCAATATCTGTTTATGCAGGCCGGCCATCTCTTCAGGCGTAAGGCTCCCCGGCATGGATTTATAATCTTCATAAGTTGAAAACAAAATGTACACCTCCGGATTGATTTTCATAACAGAAGTATAACAGGGGAAAGGGCTGGCAGGCAACCGGGGGGGGATGCTTTTTCTGTTTCGGGCTGTGCCTGGCAAATATAAAGTTCTTATAGATTATTTTCTGTGTAAGCACAGCCAATACGCCCGGAACGTCCTGGAACACATTTCCCCTTGTGCCTGTTATCCATAAAACTATATCAAGCTGTGCCGGAGACGGTCAGCCGTTCCCGGCTTTTCTCTGTAATCCACTCGGCTTCTCCCCTGTGAGGGGCTGGATGCAGGCGATATGGTCAGCAGCATAAAATGCGTTTGCGGTCAGCTGCCTCTGCCACGCCCCGGCCTTGGGAGACCACTTGAAGCTGTTGCTTTTCAGTTCGGAGCGTGCGGCTTCGTCAGGTTTTTCATCAAAATATATCCTGAGCCGGTTATCCTCTTTGCAAGGCTCCGCATAGCCGCCGTCGAACTCCCAGCCGGCATAAACGGTCTCTGCTTTCCGTTCCAGTTCCCCAATCCGCTGTTTTACCCTGCGGATTTCAGCG
>OFGF01001441.1_pt1 | contig 14929 bp, 16 predicted proteins | sample 1521711 | NCBI WGS metagenome assembly OFGF01 (sample SAMEA3504092, study PRJEB24116) | mouse gut metagenome | biome: mouse gut; feature: mouse-associated habitat; material: faeces | place: Denmark | collected 2011 | reverse complement strand
CGTACAGCTGCAGCATGAACTCGGTGTCCCCCTGCGTCTCCAGCTTCTTCAACTCTTCGGGGCTGTTCAGCGCCCAGCGATCCAAGATCGAGTAGCCCCGGAGCGTGTAGCCCCCGCTGCGCACGTCGTTGATGGTTTCGGGCTTGAGAACCTTTCTTGCGATTTCCAGCGGACAGGTTTGTCTGTCGAGCATGTTGCGCCTCCCAGGGAAGGGTATGAGTGAAATGGTGGATTTCCTGTACGGTCAGATATTCGTCGGCTCCGGCCTCAAACAGCTTTTCGGGAGTCCGTTTGTCGCCGTCCATGACCTGCATGATTGCAGGATCGCGGCTGTACATGCGCGAGCCGTCGCGCATTTCATACACGGAATCACCGTTGCCGTTGAGGCCGAGGAGCGTTCTTTCCGACTTGTCGTTTGTCGGAAAGGAAAACTCCTGATGCTGTTCCGGCTCCGAAGGAACCGCTTGTTCTTCCGTTGCAGGGGGGACGACTTCGGGGAGACCTTCCTCCCGCATGTCGTCCTGAATGTTTTCCGCCCGTATTTCCTCGATCTGGTTCGCCATTACGTCGAACAGCGACAACTGGCGAGGATCGTTTGTCTGCTTGCGCCGTCTGGCCATGCGTTCCCATCCTTATATCAAAAGACAGGCAGGCGGCGCGAAGGCGGGCTACCCGTCATTGTGTTCCGTTTGGGCGAGTTTCAGTTTTTCGGCGTTATCAATGACCATTCGCCCGTCATGTTCATAGAAGACAACCTTGTCCCCTTCCTTGACGCCGAGCTTTTGCCGGACTTCGCGGGGGAGCGTGAGTTGGCAGCGCGAGGTGAGCTTGGCCAGTTCCATGCCTGTTCTCCTTGTTTCTTATTTTCAAGTGTTGTCTTGAAAGTAAGATAAAAGAGCTTCGGCAAAAGGTCAAGCAGCTTTTCTTCTCCGACAGCAAAAACACCGCATCCGGCATATCGAATGAAGATTTCCTGTCGCCGGTCGCTTTTCAAAGAGAGCCACGGCGCTTGGAAACGGCGCGGGAAAACTGGCTCCTTCAAAACGGATTCGCCCGCGCAGGTAGTGGATTTCGGTCGCGTGGCAGAGAACGTATTGATGCCACCACTTCGTATCCGTCCGGGCGGGAAGCAGGCAGATTATTCTGCGGGCGCGTTCTTCCCGGACTTCGGTCACGGCCTTGTGCATCCAGTGGGGCAGCGCGCGCCCGTAGGGAGGATTCATCCAGCAGACGCCGTGCCAGACCTGGCTCAATCCGTCATCTTCCGGGGAGAAAAATTTCCCGCACTTGGCGTTCCGCGCCGTGGCGCACACGTCCAGTTCACACGGCCCGAATCTGGCATCCAGTTCCCGGAACAGCGGCCAGGGAGTCGCCCAATCATGCTTTTTGCTCGAAAAATGCACGTTCATGCGTTTTCTCCTCAAAGAAGCGACTCATCCAGCAGGCCGCGCGTGATGATTCCCGCCACGCGCTCCTGAGCGTCCATATCTCCGGCGCGAGCCTGGCGGGCCAGTTCCAGGGCCGTGGACAGTTCTCCGGCCTTGAAATCGCAGGCCGGAAAACGGATGCCGCCCAGAATCCATGTGGGCGTGGACGTGATGCGCGATTGCGCGGCGACAATATCCGCGCTCACCAGAGGCGCGACAGCTTGCAGGGCGTCCGCAAAAGCTTCCGGCGCAATGGCGGCTTCCTGTATGGCGGTTTGCAATGCCGCTTCATACGGAACCGGAATGCCGAGCGTGGTCTTTGGCAAGACTGCATCCCAAAAACGATGGGCCGCATTGGCGGAAATGCCGCGCAATGCCTCATAGGCCAGAGCTTTTTTCAGAGATTCGCCGTATTCATCCGAGGGAATATGCCGCACGACGATGCACAGATCGGGATTATCACGCTGCGCCTGAAGCGGTTCCTGGATGCCGCAGTAGGGACATTCGAGATTCGACCAGAGTTCCGCAATATCGCCGTGGAAACCATCCACCGGCCTGCCGTCCAGGCAGGTTCTGCCGGAAAGCGTCTCCAGAGGCGTGTAGGGTTGAGACAGGTCTTTGGCGATCTCGGTTTTTGCGCCAGCTTGCACGGCCAGCCGGTCAGACATGGGCGTTCCGGCGTGAGCAAGATTGGTGCAGAACATATTGAAAAATAACGACAAAGCAATGAGTATGGTTTTCATGGCAAATCCTGTGGATGAAGATTAGGTATTGACAATGGCCTAAATAGTCGTATCCTATTTCCAATTACTGCCCATCGCTGATCCCCAGGTATAGCTGGAATCGGATTGGCGATAGATGAACACTTTTAAGGAGGAATTTATTCCTCCTTTTCTTTTGGAGTGCGCATGTCCGAGTCCACAGAGTTGCAGGAAGCAAAACCACGAGGCATGATCTTTGTGGACTTCTGGAATTACGACTTGACCATGAAAGAGCTTGAACCAGGTTTTCTGACAAACTGGTTCAAGCTGCCTTCCATTATTATTCAGGAAATTTCTCTTTTGCTCGGTGAAGCCGTCCAATATGAACGGTGCTTTATTTTCGGTTCTTACGACCCCTCCTCGCCCGGCGATGCAAGGCTTCGCTCCTGGGCAACGACTGTTCTTTCCAAAGTGCCTGGTGTCGAAGTGAGCTTTGTGCCTCGGCAGAAGCGCAAAAAAGGACCTCGCTGTACAGGTGCTGGACACCATGAAATAACAGAGTGCCCCTTTTGCAATGCTTCTATGCTTGGTACGCAGGAAAAAGGCGTTGATACGCAGATTGCGACTGAAATGCTTGATATGGCGTACTCCAATCGTTGCGATGTCATTGCCCTTGTTTCGGCTGACAGGGATTTCATTCCGGCTGTGGAAAAACTTCTGGGGCGTAATATCAAAGTCATTCATGCGTTTTTTCCCAATCATGGTCATGAATTGGCCGCAAAGAGTTGGGCCAGCTTTGATCTGTTCAAGGCGCGGGAGCAATTTCGCCGTTGAATTTTGAATCAACACATTTGATGCGCTATGCGGCAAGGTCATTGCTCTTGTTCTCCTGTATCAGTTGCAGCAACTGCGGCACACGCAGTTGCGCCTTTTTGAGTGAGGGATTGGCGTAGAACATATCGCCCCGGACGATCTGGCCGGAAAAGACAAAGTGGGCTTCGCCCTCTATCTGTTCCTGCAAGTCGCGCAGGACAACGCGGTCTTCCTGTTCCACAGTTGTGGAATTGGCGTCACGATAGTCAGCACTGATCTGCTCATTGACGTTGAATCCTGTCGTTCTGAGGACGGTGCTTTGCCCAGCCTGCCCGCGTATCAGTTCCCATGTCTTTTCCGCGTCCTGCATCTTCATGAGCATCAAGTTTTTCATATTTTTATAAATAAAAACAATAGAATAAATTAGCATTGCGATAAATTCACCCCTAAAATCAACCCCTATTTTTTCTGGATGGGAAAGGATTTTTCTGGCCCTTGCGGGACATCCCTCTGTCTTTCCTTCCGGCCCATCAAACCACAGCACATTGCCGAAAGCGGCGGCGTGATCAAGGCCAAGCCCTTCGGGCGCTTCGCGGCCTTGACCACGCCGCCTTTCTTTCGGCTGGTCATGTTTGTGGCTGATGGGCGGGAATGCCTCCGGCGGGGCTTCCGGGCAGGAATACATGGCAAAAGCAGAAAGGCAGAAAGACAATTCACTCAACGCCGGAATACACCTCAAATATCCTGTCCCGAATTGCCGCTTGCTGATCCGCGCCAAGAAGCAGCCTGGCATTCTGCCATGACGTTTTGCCCGTCCGTGTTTTTCGGGTTACAAGATAAAACAGACTGCCCTCTATGCCGGATTGACTGAAGTCAAATTCCTTGTCTTTTGGCGTGTAGCGACGGGAATGACAATCATCATGGGCGTACAGCACAAACTTTTCGCCCGTGGATATGTCCCGGAAGTAGCACCCAAGACAGGGCGTTTTTCCCCATATCTTGAAATCCAGAATGGCCTCCATGCACGAAGCCTCAACCACTGACTTGTATTCATAAGGGCGCAAGCCACTTCTGATTGCGCTTGTAAAGCTCAAGCCCCGAATCTCTTTTTGCGGCATGGGGAAAAGCGTCAGTTGCACAGGGACGGAATTTTTCATCACAAATCCTCCTCTTTCCGCGCGGGTGAGGAGCTTGTGGCGGGCTGTGCGGGTTTTTCGTCAGGCAGAGAAAGAATCCCCCCAGATTCGCCGCCATTATCGGAAAGCCCCGCCTGGCTGTTTTCTTCCGGCGCGTTCAGTAACGCCTTGAGACGGTCAAGCGAGATTGCAAGCCCGGCCTCCGCCAGCACCTCCCGAATTTGCCGTATGCTGTACCCCTTTTGAGCGGCCTTGAGGACATCGGCAGAGAGTATGCCGACAGTTTCCGCTCGCGTGTGTCCCTGATTTTGCGCCGCCAGACTGCGGAGCTTTTTGCGGGCTGTCTCTATTTGCGCGTCAGTATAGCGTATTGGTTTTGCCATTGGCGTTTATCCTTTTTGAGCGTGGATTGACAAAATGGAGAATTGCTTTTCAGTAGCACAATTTTGAAATTTTATTCAACAACACTTCGTGAACTGTATTGGACAACATGAAACTACAGTATTGAAATTAGACGTGTATGGACAATGAATAAATTTTTATCATGCAAAACAAGAATCATGATCGTTCATGCAAAATAGTATAATACAGTCCATTTGCTTTTTTCGCTGGATATAAATCCATTTTTGAGCGTATGCTGAAGCCAATCAGCAAAGCGAGGAGAGTAAAGGCAATGGAAAAATCAATCGGCGGTATTTTGTTCCTCGTTGGCGGTTTGTATTTACAAGTTGGTAGCCGTCTGACGCCAGCTACAAACTTGCCAAAGGCTCCGCCTCTGGACTCCGGCAAGTGTTCGGCGCTTCGCTTCTCACACTTTCAAAAGGCAGAAAGGCAATGAAGGCAAAAGGCAGCAGGGAAATTCGGTATCCGTACCGGCATACCGTGCGTTTTTCGGAAGCGGAGGAGGCCGGCTTGCGGGAGCAGGCCACCAGCGCGGGCTTGACCCTGTCCGCGTATTTGCGGCGGAGGCTGTTTGGCGGGCGGCCCATTATGGCCAGAACCGACGATCAGACAACAAGAGAGCTGAGGCGGATTGGCGGTTTGCTCAAGCACAATTTCGAGACTGTGCGAGCCACTGGACGGCGTGAAGACCTTGAAGAAATGAACCGTACCCTTTGGGCATTGAGACAGGCAATAGAAGCCCTCATCCACACAGCATGATTCTGAAGAAACTCAGGCGCACCAATTTTCGCAAGACCAAGGCCGCCATGATAGGCGGGCTTGTGGACTACATTCTTGCCGAAAAGGACGAAGAGGGAAGCCAGAAGCTGCTTTACTCCCACGCTCTCAACTTCCTGACCGACAAGCCGGAATCCCGGAAATGGGAGATGATTTCTCTTGCCGAGGAGTCCGTTCAGAGCAAAATGCCCGTTGCCCATTGGGTCATGAGCTGGCCGGAAGATGAACTCCCAAGCCGGGAACAGGTCATTGAGGCAACGCGGATTTTCCTTGAGCGCATGGGGCTTGTCGAACACCAGACAATCATTGCGGCGCACCAGAATACGGGAAATTTTCACGTCCATATCGCCGTCAACCGTACACATCCCGTAACGATGAAAGTTATCCAGCCCCACCGGGGGTTTGACATCAACGCCGCCCACAGAATTGTCGCCGAAATTTCCGCGAAACAGGGCTGGGCCACAAATCCTCATGCCCGTTACAAGGCTGACGAGCAGGGCAATGTGGTTTCCGTCAAGCGCAATTATGAGCTTGTCAGACCAACCCATGAAGCGGCGGAAATGGAATCCGCCACGGGCGAAAAATCCGCCCAGCGCATGGCGCAGGAAAAGGGGCGTGGCATTATCCAGAACGCCGCAACATGGAAGGATCTGCACGAAAAACTTGCCGCCGTGGGTTTGCGTTTTGTCAGAAAAGGTTCGGGAGCTGTCATTTTTGTGGGTGATATTGCGGTCAAGGCATCATCGGTTGACCGCAAATTCGGCCTGTCAAAGCTCTGTAAACGCCTTGGCGAGTACGAGGAAGGGGAATACCCGGAAATTTCTCCCGCCCCCGATCCAGAGCCGTTAAGCCCTGTTTGCGAGGAGGAGTGGCGCGAATATCAGGAAATCCGGCAGGAAAATGCCGAAGTCATACGCAAGGCCAGAGAACAGGAAAAGGCGGAATGGGAAGTCAGGGAACAGAAGCAGAGGCAGGAGCGCAAGCGCGTGTTTGCTTCTCTTGCCGGGCATGGCCGTTTCATGCTGAATATTGCCCGTCATTTGCTCAGGGAAAAGCAAAAACAAGACACGCCCCTCCTCCCTCGCACATCAGGCAAGGCGCTTCCTCCATTTAGGACATGGCTACGCAGGAAAGACAGAAGACAGGCCGACATCTGGCGTTATCGCGGCTACATGAGACGCCCCATGCAGGAAGTCAGAAACCGCGAGTTTTCACGAACAGGCAAGATGCCGAAGCCGCTGGAAGCATACAGGGCTTTTGTGGAAAAAACATTTTCTCCTGAACACAGGGCGCAATCATGGAAAGACAGCCTGGCAGCCCTTTACATGAGATATGCAGGCTATACGGAGCAAGAGATAGCTGACTGCTTTACAAGTCAAAATATCAGTGAGGACCCCTCAGTCCAGAAGGATAACAAATTTTACGCAATGAGGATTGCGCAACAAGCCTTTGGCGCAAAGCGGGATATTATTATATCTGATACTGACGAATCATGTATATTCAGAATAAATCAGCTTTCAGAGGGAATGTATTTTGAAAACAACAAATACAAGTATATTGATTTTTCACAACAAAAAAATAAGGAAAGCAATGAATATTTCAAGCAAACAGAAAATTTTGACAAATACCATAGTATCATCAAGGCGGATAGATATATAGCTGCATATACAAGTACGATAGATAATGATAATTTTGTTCAGGTAATAGACAAGCCAAACGGCAAGGGAAACCTTGACGCCGAAGAAATTTCCAGATTCATGCCTCAAATCATGGCTATGCAAAAACATGGAGGCAAAATATCCTTTGTACCTGTATCAAATGACAAATATTATTTCATTGTCAATTACATGACAGGAGATCAGGTTACTCAAATCCAGAAAGATGGATTCAAGCCAGCTATCATATCATGGACAAAGAGTGATGGATTTCAATGCGTGATTGAATGTCCAAAACTGCATACAAAACATGATTCTGACATCGAAAAGCGAATGTTGGACTTCTTTATTACGAAGTACAGTTCAAGTAAAATTTTTTGCATACAAGGCAAAGATTCAAATTACAGGGAGGCTCTTGATGGAAGTATTGATCTTGACAGGAATATAAAATTTACCAGACAGAGAGATTGTGCAAAATCTCTTGAGATGGTCAAAAACCTTGCGAAACAATGTGCCAAGCTTGATGAGCATAGTTTGCACACCAGAATTGGCGGCATGGAAGAAGCCTACAGAAAACATTTGCGGGATATTCAGGTCAATCACAGTTTTAATGGAGACTGTGCTGCCGAATATGAAATCGCCATCAGATTGGTGTACAACGGATACACGAAAGAGGAGGTATGCCGGGCTGTTTATCAATGCGCACCTTCCCACTGTGAATTGCCGCACTGGAAAAAGAACTGGGGCGAATATGCCGAACATGTCGCCAGCTACGCTTTTTCCGCAAGCGGCAAAGTGGCCATATCCCGCAACAGGGAAAATCTGGCGCACTGGCGGGAAGTGGAAGGCAGGGAGCCGGACAACAAGCAACCGTACCCGGAACAATCAATTGAACAGAAGATGAATCAACGCGTTCGTCATTCTCAATGAGGTACTGACGTTGGTATTCCCTGTTACGCCGCATCCGCCCAAAGCTCACATTGGGCGATGACCGTTTGAACGGCGTCTTCCATGCCTTCAGGGGGATACTTGTGCATTTTCAGCAGTCTTTTTACAAGACGGCGCATTCCAGCCCTTGCGGACTCCTTTTTCTGCCAGTCAATGGTTCTGTTTTTACGCAGACATTCTGTAAGTTCTCGTGTCAGGGCAATTAATTCGTTGTTTTTGTAAAAATCCGTAATGGCGGCAGGCTTGCACAGGGCGTCATAAAAAGCCAGTTCTTCCGTAGTCAGGCCAAGTTTGTCGCCTTCCTTGTGAGAATTTACAATTTCTCCTGCCATGCGAAGCAATTCTTCGATCACTTCTTCATTGCTGATATGTCCATTGAAGTATTTATTCATCAGAGATTTTATTATTTCAGAAAATTTTTCCGACTTTACAATATTTGTGTGCTTGTATATGGAAACTTGATCTACCAGAAGTTTCTTCAAAAGTTCAACAGCCAGATTTTTCTCGCTCATTTTTGCGATTTCTTCCAAAAATTTTGGATCAAAAATAGAAAACTCCGTTTGTGCATCGGCAAACAAATTGATGACTCCATCACTTTTTATGCTATGCTTCAACAGTTCATTGATACGGTTATTTATTTCTGTGAGTGTAAACTGCTTTCCATTACCACCTGCTGCAAGGCGAACAACAGTAATGCGTACAGCTTCAAAAAAAGCCGCCTCCATGCGTGTTGTTTCATCCACAAGACTGGCGCACAGGGAAAGAGCCTGCCTCATGAGCAGAGCTTCCTTTATCAGGATATTTTTTGTGGATTGGGCATCTTCTTGCCCTTTACTTTTTTCCAGGATGAAGTTGACCGCACCTGTAATAATTTTTGCTTTTTGCAGGTCAGAAGTCAGCATAAAATCCGAGTAAGAGTATCCAAACATCATATCTCTGCATACAGACAATTTTTCCATGAATTTTAGCAAGGCTGTCTTGCCAATATCCGTATCGCCATAGTTGGCGTTATCCCTGCCGGTGTAATCCTTCATGGCCTGTTTCAGGGCGCTGGCAATGCCAACATAGTCAACAACCAGTCCGCCTTCCTTGTCCTGAAAAACCCTGTTTACTCTGGCAATGGCCTGCATAAGGTTATGCCCATGCATGGGCTTGTAAATATACATGGTGGCAAGGGAGGGCACGTCAAAGCCTGTCAGCCACATATCCACAACTATGGCAATTTTGAGTGAAGAGGCACTATCTTTGAATTGTCTGGCCATTTCCTCCTTGTGTGACTTGTTGCCTATCAGCGTGCGCCAGTCTTCAGGATCGCTGTTGCCCTGCGTCATGACAATGCCAATCTTTTTCGTCCAGTCTGGACGCAATTCCAGAAGCTTGCGGTAAATTTTTATGGCAATGCCCCTGGTATAGGCCACAATCATGGCCTTGCCTGTGAGCAGGTTGGCGCGATAGTTCTCATAATGGTCAAGAATATCCCGGACGAGCGAATCTATGGTTTTGTCAGCTCCAAGTATCGCTTCCATTTTGCCAAGGTCACGTTTGCTTTTTTCAATAGCATAGGGATCGGCATTTTGAGCCATGTGGTCATATTCGTCATCAAGAAGCTTCAGGACTTTATCATCAAGTTTGAGTTGTATCACGCGGCTTTCATAATAGACAGGGCGTGTCGCTCCATCCTCAACCGCCTGCGTCATATCGTATATATCAATATAGTTTCCGAATATTTCCCGCGTATCCCTGTCCCTGTCTGAAATCGGAGTTCCCGTAAATCCGATAAAGGAAGCGTTTGGCAGACTGTCGCGTATGATTTTTGCCATGCCCACAGTAGTTTTTGTTTCAAGCTCTCCATGCTCATTGGTACGAGTGGAAACCTTTGGTACAAGGCCATAATGTCCTCTGTGCGCCTCGTCTGCCATGACCACGATATTTTTGCGGGTAGAGAGGGTTTCGCCCCCTTCTTCAAACTTTTGCATGGTTGTGAAGATAATACCGTTGGCGGCCCTGTTCGCGAGCAGTTCCCGCAAATTTTTCCTGCTGTCAGCCTGTTGCGGCGTTTGCCTCAAAAAATCCCTGCAACGGGAAAACTGTCCGTATAGCTGGTCATCAAGATCGTTTCTGTCCGTAAGGACGACAATCGTCGGGCTTTCAAGTGCCTTTTGCAGGGCGTGAACATAAAATACCATAGAGAGGGATTTTCCGCTTCCCTGTGTGTGCCAGAACACACCAGCCTTGCCATCAGTCTGTGTTGCCCTTTGTGTGGACTCTACCGCCTTTTTTACTGCAAAATACTGATGATAGGCCGCGAGTATTTTGAACGTCTTTTCGCCATCTACATTGAAACAGATGAAGTTTTGCAGAATATCCAGAAAACGCGCTTTTTCAAATAATCCTTCAAAAAAAGTGTCAAAAGTGGCGTACTGGGTATTTTCGTAACTGCCATCTTTGGTTTTCCATTCCATGAACCTGTCTTCCCCGGAAGTGATTGTTCCGGCTTTGGAAATGGTAAAATCGCTCATCACGCAAATGGCGTTATAGACAAACAGGGATGGAATTTCGTCTTTATATGTCTGAAGTTGCAGATATGCTTCCGATGCGCTTGTTTCTTCCCGTGAAGGCGATTTCAGCTCCATGACGACAAGGGGAAGTCCATTGACAAACAGCACTACGTCAGGGCGTTTTTCGGAGCGTTCCACAAAAGTCCATTGATTGATAATGCTAAAGTCATTTTTTTCAATGTGTTCAAAGTCAATCAGTCGTACCAGTGCGGAACGCTGGGAACCGTTTTCAAAGTAGGATACAGGAACTCCATTTTGCAGATAATCCATGAAAATCATGTTTTTTTGCAGGAGGGAGCCGCTATCGAAATTTTTCAGCTTGTGGACGGCTTCGGCTACAGCCGTGTGCGGAAGCTGGTCATTTATCGCCTTCAGGGAAGGCAAGAGGGAATCTTCATAGAGCGGGTTACGATAATCTCTGACAACATCTGGCCCGTATTGATGAGAGTAGCCCAGCGAGTTTGTGAAAAGCTCGATAACCCCATTCTCATAATTTTCTTCAGTGTAACTCATGGATATTCCCCGGTTGGCGTAGAGGCTGAAACGCTCCCCCTCAAATTTTATGCCCAAGGGGCAGGATTTTCAAGGATAAAAGAAGAACTGGGCCGGCAAATGATAATTTACAGCAGCAAGCCTTCGCTTTGTTTGAGCAGCTCCTGCTCACCGCTGATGATGGGGAGTGTTCGGTAGCTGATATTGCACACCTTAACCCAAAGCGTGCTTTGGCAAAAAATCAGGAAGCAAAATGTATTGAAATGTCACAGTTATCAACAAGTGGTGCATTTCCCAGCGGTTGGGAGAAGAGACCATTCAATGGAGGTATGCGTTTCTCGAATGGAGATACTCTCTTGGCAAGAATCACTCCATGTCTTGAAAATGGAAAGGCTGCTTTTATAGATTTTCTTGATACTTCGGAAGTAGCTTTTGGATCTACTGAATATATCGTTCTTGCACCTAAAGGTGAAATTCCTCCAGAATTTCTGTATTGCCTTGCCCGTTACCCTGTATTTAGCGATTATGCCGTCAAAAATATGAACGGAAGTAGCGGAAGGCAACGGGTTTCGGCTGAAACCATTGGCCAATTCAAGCTGCCTCGACCGAGTACAAATGAATTAAAAAGATTTGGAAATGTGGTATCTTCACTATTCCTGAAGATGCGATTTAATTCTCTTGAAAATATGCGTCTATCATCTTTACGAGACAGCCTTCTTCCCAAACTCATGTCCGGTGAGCTGGATGTCTCCGAACTCGGCATTTAGGCCGCTAAATTATCATTTATTTGTTTGTTACTCTCTATTTTTTCATTAATTTTTTCAATAATGCTCGCAATTTGTTTTTGTTTATACAGAGAAGGCAAAGTTAGTCTAATTTTTTTAAAATTTTTCAAAGGTTGAGACAGCGCAGGAACGCCTGTTTGATTTGCAAAAGATAAAATTTTGTTCTTCCCTTCATATGTATGAAAATAAAAAACAATATAAGGTATATAGACTTTCGATTTATCAAATGTTACACGAAATTGCCTTTGTGAACAAAGATATTCAGAGTATTTTGAATTCATCGGAATATATGACATCTGTCCTATCGTTCCACTTATAGTAACAATTACATCACCTCTATGAGCGATAGAACGGTGTAAAGACCTTGCTTTTGTTTCACTTACAAACTTTGTGATGTTATCTGATACTTTATAGTCTTTTAGGTTCGCCCCATCAATAATAGGAAATCCATATGATGTAAAGCTTGACACTTTTAAATTAGAACCAAAAGGACCTGCTGCAATATCTTTAATAACAGAAACAAGTTCAATTTCTTGACTGCACATATTTCACTACCTCTAATTGGGCATTAAAAATTTGTACCCAACTCATACAACTCATGCGGTGCGATATCCTGTCCATCGGGCCAAGCTATGCCTTCGCCGTGGGAGATAATTTGCACTTTTGTAAAATACGATGCGTCCTTGAGCTGCCCAAACCAACTTCCCTTTATATAGGGAGATACATCAAAAATTTTTCTTTCTCCTGTCGAGAAATGCAATAAGAGTCTGTAATCCGACATGGGAGATATGGATACAATCTTAGGGTCGTTCATGGATATTTCCTACTTCAGTGGATCGATTCTGAAAATGGGTTCACCGCTGGAGAGCAATTCCCAGTTTGCCTGTAAGTCTTCATGATGAATAATCATCCATGCTTTTAGAAGTTGAAGCTGCTTGGAAGGAAAATCTCCTTGCAAGATTTCTCCGTCAAGCGACATGACAATCTTTTTACCGGCATATTCCGCATGAATATGCGGCATATTATGCTTTCCACCCACTTCCATGTACATGCGTACAATAATACCATAAAAAAGAGATAAAATCGGCATGGTTCATCCTATAAATTTTCTGTGTGCTAGTTTCACATTTTGCTGTTTCACCATTGCATAGTGCATAGTGGTATCGATTTTCTGATGCCCTAAAAGCTGTTGCACCTGTTCAATGGGCATTCCCTTGTCTATGGCGGTCGTTGCCAGTGTGCGACGAAATTTATGGGGATGTACACGAATGAGATGCAAACGTCTGCCCATGTGTCGGAGCATAGTCTCAAGACCGCCGATTTGAAGACGCTCATAAGGGCTTTTCAGAGAAACAAATAATGCCTCATTGGTATCGTTCCGTTCTTCAAGATACTTTTGTAAATGTATTTTAGTGCGTGCGTCAAAATACACTACACGTTCCTTGCTTCCCTTACCAAAGACGACACATTCCCTTTCTTCAAAATTAACGTCACTTCGATTGAGAGTAACCATTTCGCCCACTCGCATACCGGTTGACGCCAGCATGTCAATAATAGCCAAATCCCGTGTTGTCGTACAGTTATCACGCAGGCGTTCAAGGGCTTCATCCGTATAGGTGTCCTTGATGGTTTGGGCTGCCTTAACCTTGTGAATCCGGCGCACGGGACTTTTGATAATCCGGTCTTCATCTTCCAGCCATGCAAAGAAACTGGACAGGATTCGACGGATATTGTCAATAGTTACCCTGCTTGATTTTCGGGATGCCTGATATTCCGTCAGATAGGCTCGCAAGTCGTCCGTGACGATTTGTTGCGGCGATTTCCCCACTTTTTCCAGCATGGCCGTTATGGTAGCCCGGTAATATCGTAGCGTTTTTTCCGAACATCCCTCAATGCGTTTGGCCGTTAGAAATGCTTCAACACAGTCAGTCTCCTGCGGTTGGGGTAACGAATTTGCCTCTCCCAGCACTAATGCTCCCAGACTGACGATGAGGACTTCCCGAAGGTGCAGCATTTGTTCATTGGTCAACCAAGGCAACATTTTTCGCTGGATTTCTGAAATAATTTGCAGCATTAGATCATTTCCTCCCGTTCTGTTAGAATGTTATGGCGAGACTTTGCGGGAGAATGCGATTCGAGGGAAGAGGCGGAGGTAAATGATAATTTAGCGGCCTAAATGTCGAGTTCAGACACATCCAACTCGCCAGACATGAGCTTTGGAAGCAAGGCATCACGGAGGGCGGTGAGTAAGATATTTTGTTGATTATTTGAAATTATAGCTTGATATATCGGCTTAAGAATTTTTGAGATTGCTAATGCTGTCATTCTTTCAAATGGAATAGACAAATTGAGTGCCTCAATCGGGCTTAAATTCAACTGGGCTGTACCCTTGGCCATTGACTCCATTTGTGTTTTAATACTTGACTTTCGAAAAATAAAATACAGAAAGGGAAGAAAATTTTTATAATGCGGCACAATTTTTGCAACACGTTGATTCAAAAGTAGACTATCCTCACATACAATACCTACCCTGCCAACATTGCCTGTCAGAGACATCAGAGCATCTCCAATTTCAAGAATACAATTTTTTTTCATTCGCTCTGGTAAGCAATCAATATACGCTGCGCCCGCAGAATCAATCCGCCCGTCTTGAACATTTTTAATGGTTATAATTCGGTATTGCCCAACAGGAAGATAGGTGCTGCTTTGAAATGCGAACCCATTAACGAAATCCATTATTTCAGATAAGGCCACAATTTTAGTGGTTGCTGAAAAGTATTGGTCTACCTTCAGCACCGCCTGCTGCTCTAAATTATCATTTATCTTATTGTTTAACTCAATTTTTTCGTCAATTCTTTCCAGAAGAGCGACTATTTTTTTCTGTATATCAAGAGATTCAGGATAACTAATTATGATCTCTTCAAGTAATCGTTCTCGGTCTAATTCTGTTTGCCCAGTTGAACCTTCATCTAGCTGCAATACTTTTTGTTGATGAGCTTTTAGAGCATAACCAAGATACCTCTGAGTTACCTGATCATTTGCTCTAATAATAATCATGTGCCCATCAACTATTGTCTTACACGGAACATTGTTGATTTGAGCAATTCTTCCAGCAGTTCCTCTTCCCGTTGAATTTATAAGAATATCATATTTTTTAATATATTTATCAGTAGGCACTCTCTTTTTAGATTCATCATGAAGCCTAGTGCCTAATTGCAAAAATAAGGATATGAAT
>OFGF01001440.1_pt1 | contig 14933 bp, 13 predicted proteins | sample 1521711 | NCBI WGS metagenome assembly OFGF01 (sample SAMEA3504092, study PRJEB24116) | mouse gut metagenome | biome: mouse gut; feature: mouse-associated habitat; material: faeces | place: Denmark | collected 2011 | reverse complement strand
ATGAGGAAATGTATAACTATTATCTGAACTATGATTTTTCGGGCATATTGGTTTTATTTCTTTGTCTGTACGGGGTTGTCAGTACCTTTGTCTGCGAAAAGGAAACACAGATGGATATGCTGCTGCTGACAAGTCCGGGCGGCGGTAAAAAGACCACATTTGCTAAAATTGCTGCGGCTTCTTTGTTTGCAATCAGTGTGGCCATATGGTTTTCTGTTGTGGATTATATTGGTTTTGCGTATTTCTTCGGAACAGCGGAAGGAGGGGGTCTTCCGCTGTATGCTGTCCGCAATTTCAGCACAGCTGCGGTAAACTGTAATTTATGGCAATATGCGATTCTGTCCGCAGTGATAAGGGCAGTGGGCGTATGGACGATGAGCATGGTGTTTCTATTGATTTCCATGTTTGGGCGTAATGCTCTTGTTCCGTTTGTCGCTGATTTTGGAGCAGCCCTGTGTTTCATTATTACAGGTGCGTCGCAGAGCTGTTTCAGCAATGCCTGGCTCAAGATTATAAACCCATATTCGCTGCTTGCTAACCGCATACTATTTGGCAAGACCGAGTTTATTGGTTTGGCAGGATATCCGGTACAGAGTTTCCAGGCAGCAATTATTTTTGCCATAACCGTAGGGGTGGTTTCCATAACGGCAATGATGATGCTTTCTAAAAGGAACTCTTATTGCCGGGAAAGGAGGATAAAATGTCTGGATTTATGTACGAAGTAAAAAAGATCATGCTCTGTCAAAGGGGGCTGTTCTATATTGCCCTTGTCCTGCTCTTTGGCACGGTCTGGCTTGCCTTGTCCGACAACCCTGTAGACATAGCGATGGAGCAGTATAAAAATGAATATGAATGGTATCTGGAAAAGGTAAAAGGATACTGCACCGAGGAATCTTCCCTTTATCTGGAGCAGGAGGCGGAGAGGATTGCAAAAGCGAAGGAGAGGCAGAACAGCCTTTTGGAGAACTACTATGACGGGAAGATTAGTGAAAGTGAATATAAAAAAGAGAGCCGGGAAATAGAGAAGGTTCTGGAGCATCAAAACGGATTTGAGGTTATCTATCAGCAATATCTCTATATCTGCGAAAATACGGGGAACCGCTGTTTTCTCCGGACAAACGGATGGATGGGGCTTCTTGGCAAAGGTACGCTTAATTTCATTCTCTTCCTTGGCATTTTGCTGATTGTTACGCCTGTTTTCTGTTCTGAGTACAGCTGCCAGATGGACACCCTGATCCTGACTGCAAAGGAGGGGCGAAAAAGCGCTCTGTATAAGCTGCTCATTATTACCACGGTTGTTCTCTTCCTGTCGCTTAGCATTTCGCTTATTGAATACGGATTTTACAGGTTCAAATACGGACTGCCGGATGGGGATTATCCGATTCAGAGCCTTCGTTACTTTGCAGGCAGCAGCAAGGGGATGTCGCTGCTGGAGGGATATGTATTGATAGGGCTGCTCCGGATGTTTGGCGGTGTGTTTCTTACGATACTCCTGATGTTCATTTCCGTTTTGGCAAAAAAGTATGCGGTCACCCTGCTTACAGGTGCGGTGTCCGTGATTATTCCCTATATAGGCTTATCGAAAACCAGCATTTATCGTCTGCCTCTGCCGCTGCCGTTTCTGCTTGGAACAGACTTTTTTGCAGGGGATATTGTTATGAGCGATGCCATGACGGGTGATGAGAAAATGATTTTTGCGGAGGTTGGCACGGTTACGCTATTGACATTGCTCTTTGTATCCGTGCTTTTGTGTACTTTGGCCGTTGTCTGGATTTTACGGCGCAATTCTAACAGATGGCTGATGAAATCAGGGCAAAAGAAGCGTGGGGCGGCTTTCGTTGTCATGTTTGGCCTGACATTGGCAGTGACGGGATGTTCAGGCCGTGGAAAAACGGGAAGCGTTGTCTATAATTCATCGGCAGGCTATGACTGTATGGGTTATGAAATCATACGGGATGCAGGGAATTTTGATTATTCTCTCAAAAATACTTTCACGGGGGAAACATATCCTTTAGCACGTTCCCCTATGTTTGGGGTATTTTCTGATGAAGAAGAAATACGTGCGTTTTATGTGCGTCCGCCATATCTGTATTACACCACATCGGTTATGGAAAGCTATGTCAACCGGGTGGGAAACTATAACAGTAATATAACGAAAGTGTCGGTTGTAGAGTTGAATCTGAATACCTTTGAGGAAAAAACAATCTTTGAGCAGATGACTAATTCCGGGCGTTCTCTTTTGGGTATTGACTATGAAACGGGGGATAAATGGAAGTTCCTGGATTTTCACCACGCTTTTTTCCTGAATGACGACAACCTGTTTTTCATTGGCAATGATGGCATAACAAAAGTAAACCGGTATACCAGAAAAACTGTAAAGCTCGACATTCCTGCAAACGGAAATATTTCATTCGATGGGGAAAGCATCTTTTACAAAAATGAACAGGGGGTTTTAACAAGATATGACGTTTCCAGTAATGAAACTTACACTTATGAAAATATAGTTGCATATGATTTCTGCATGGATGAGCAGTCAATCTATTATGTTTCCAGGACGGACGGCGGATGTCTGTATTCCTGCGGCAAGGACGGGAATAACAAGGAATTGATCAGTCATATACCTGCAATGTCTGTTACCTGTGATACAGGAAATATTTATGTGTTATCAAAAGAAAGTGGTGAGGAAATCGCTTTGCCAAAAAGCCATTGATTTATTCCAGATTGAGGAACAAATGCGGCAATGAACAGGAAACAGCACGGAAAGAGGAAAAAACTCAGGAAGAGAAAAATTAAGTGGCTTATGATTGCGTATCTGCTGAGGGCAGTCGTCATACTGATACCAATTATAATGATGATACTTATGGTTTGCGGATGTCTTTACATATACGAGAGATTTACAAAGGAAGATGAAAAGGTAAATAAATACACGGATATATACACAGATAGAAACGCAGGCAACGATGCTGCTCCTGTTGCTTCAACAGAGAATAACGCCCCGGGGTTTTGTGTTGTCGTGGATGCGGGGCATGGAGGAATTGACGGAGGTACTGTCAGCGGCAAGGCAGTAGAAAAGGATATTAACCTTTCGGTTGCGCTGAAGCTGAAAGCTATTCTGGAGAATGACAATATAGAAGTTATTCTGACCAGAAGCTCCGATGAAAATATGAGCCTTGCAGAGCGTACTTCCGTTGCAAATGCCTCCAATGCAGATTTTTTTATCAGTCTTCATTGCAATTATTATGAGAAGGGTGCCCAGATAGCTGGTTTGGAATGTTATTACAACAATTCAAATGCGACAGAAAGCAAAGGATATGCAGAAAGTATCATCAACGCAGTTTCGCTAAGTGAGGATATTGAAACGAGGTACGCAAAAACAGAGGGCTATTATGTTTTGCGAAACACGCAAATGCCCGCTGTTTTGGTAGAAATGGGATTTCTCTCAAATTATTCTGAGAGTCAAAAGCTGTTGGATGACGATTATCAGGAAAGTTTGGCACAGAGAATTGCAGAAGGAATTTCCAATGAAATAAAGAGAGGAGAGAATCTGTGAAGAACAATAAAAAAGGCGATAGCGCCAAAATTGAGATAAAGCTGTTGCTTTGAAAAGCGCTTAGAGTACAACAGGAACCAAGTCAGCAAATAAATGGAATACTGATGAGTGACTATTCCGGCTTTGAAAAGGTAGGGTCTCTGGGAACAAGCCTTCCGGCCAGCAACAGCCAGACCACGACACAGGCCGGGGATATCGTCTTATACAATGGGAACCAGATCGTTATTTTTTATGGTTCCAATTCCTGGAGCTACACGAGATTGGGGCATATTGATGATCTGACCAGTTGGGAGGAGGCACTTGGAAGTGGAGATGTGACGGTGATTTTCTCGCTGGAATAAGGTAGTTTGTTGGGTGAAATTTGATAGAAACTTTGGAGAGTAGTATGACTTACGATTTCAATAATTCTATCAGTGGAAAAATCCAGAGGCCATAAAGAATGGTGTCTGGCCAGTTGTTGATATACATGGTATGGGGATATAATTCCTTAATTTTGCCAGAGAGAAGGTGGTAGCTTGGGAAAATGATAATCGTAACTTTTTCTGATCCAGAAGAGCAGATTGTGGAAAAAATCAAAGCAGTACTGGCAGAAGATCACGAAATTGAGTGTATCCAAATTGCAGATGGAAGAGAAATGAATTTTGGTGATGTGGAGATACAGACAAAACAACGGAAAGTTTTTTTAAGAGGAAAAGAAGTGGAATTGACCGCAAGGGAATTCGATGTCCTGTATACACTCGCCTATTATCATGACCAGGTGCTGACCACCCGACAGATTTATAAGGCAATTACGGGAGAAGATATCATGAGTGATTATCATGGGATAGAGAGCAGCGTATATGCTATAAGAAAGAAACTGGGGCATGATATTATTCAGAACATTCGAGGATATGGATATCAATTAAAAAAAGAAAAATAGAGGAGAGCCAGAAACAAGCAGTTTTTACAATGTTGTTTCTGGCTTTTTCATATATTTTTAAGAAAATCGAGAGAAAAATGAATTTGCGCTGAACGTACATTGAAATTCATTTGATAAAATAAAAGAAATATAAAACAAATATTTAATAAAACCGGGATATCCCGTCAAAGAAAAAAACGGTGCTTTGACGGGTACATTAGTACGCCGGTTGACATATTTTTATTCCCTTCTGGCCCTGTTTTAGAGCCAGGGGGATTTTATATTTGCAAATAAAATACGGCAATGCTGTTTTTTACATCAGACAGCTAAGAAACTTTAGTATCAATGCCTGTGGTGGCTGGTTAAAAAAATTATCAGCTACATACAGGCATTTTTTACGCCAAATACTGAACCAATAGAGCGGGATATATACGAACAAATTGTAGACATACGGACAGAAACATTTATCCGTTCATGTGTGGATTGTGATTCCTCGCGGATTGAGAAGTCATTGGCAGTATGGCTTAAAGCCGGTAGACAGGCAGCAAGGTGCCGTTCCCCGCCCGGCTTGTTCTTCATTTTTGAAATTTAAAGAAAATGGAGGACAAGCCTATGGCAAAGCCAGGCAGACTGCCGGACTTCCGGAAAATGTATCCGGAGGCCAGCGAAGAAGTGATCGAAGTATTGAAGGAAACAGAGAAAAAAATGCAGTATCAGGAGTACGACCTGAAGGCAGAGCAGACCATTGTTGATGCAAAGAACCATAGAGTGACGGTTCTATCCAGCCGGGAGGATTCTTATGAACGGTTGGTGGATATGTCCATACAGTTTGAAGAGGAAAGCCCAAGTACAGAAGAACAGGTATTCCAGCGTATGGAATTGGAGCAGCTACATAGGGCGCTGTCTTCGCTTTCTGATGAAGAACGGCATCTGATTCAGAAGATATTTTTCAATGAGCGCACAGAACGTGATCTGGCAGAGGAATTGGGATGTTCACAAAATGCTGTCAATAAACGGAAACAGCGTATTTTGGACAAGCTGCGCCGATTTTTGGAAAATTTTTTGATTTTTTCATTTTTGGGGTTGTCAAAACGCTCTGCCAACGTGGAAGTAAGTGAGAGGGAAAAGAATCCTTCTTTTGTCCTTTGAAAAATACCGCTTCAGGCGGTCATATCCAGCAGTTACGATACGTTAGCTGTACAGCGCGAAAGCGCGAAGCGGCGAAGGAGGACACGCCAGGACCACCTGCAGACAGTCAGAGTGTCTGTCAATAAGATGACATCAAAGGTGCAGAGCGGGAACTGTCCGTCCTGAAAATACCCCATGGCCGGGGCATACCGCAATGACCTGTACAGCCTATAATGATACTTCCGTCCAGTCACAGCCCCTTTTTAGGAAGGGAACCGCAATGAGGGCGGCGGCCAGAGATCCTGGCCGGGGTTCGAGTCCCATGACGGTTAGCCAAAACCGGTTGTAACTGACTGCCCAGGCTCCGGGAAGTAGTGTCGAATGGGAGCAGATGAAACGTGAAAATGAAGAACAAGCACGATTTTTCATGTGAGGAAAGGCAATCCGCTGTAAGGCGGATAACCTGCGTACACAAATGTGTGCGTTTATGAAGTATGACAGGCGGCGGTCTGTATTTCAGGCCGCTGCTTTTATAAAGAAAGAACAGGAAATGTCGTTTTGCTGACAGAAGGAGGGAAGGCAGAAATGGCAGGAAGAAAAATCAGGCGTGGAGATATCTACTATGCTGACTTAAGGCCGGTAGTTGGCTGTGAGCAGGGCGGTATCCGTCCGGTTGTGATTCTGCAAAATAACACAGGGAACCGGTTCAGTCCAACCACCATAGCAGCAGTGATCACCAGCCGGGACGGAAAGCATCCGATCCCCACTCATATCCATATAGACAGACAGTTTCACGGACTGCACCAGGATTCCATGATCTTACTGGAACAGGTACGGACTCTGGATCAGAAACGGTTGCATGAATACATAGGCTGCCTGGATAAAGCAACCCTGGCTGCAGTGGACAGGGGACTGATCGTCAGCCTGGGGATGAAAAATATCCAGAAGGAAAAAACAGCTGCAGATACGACAGCTATGAAAAAATGAGTCAGAACAGGGCGAAGAAGCAGATAGAGAGGAAGAGAAGTATGGATGACAGAAAGAAGAAAGCATGGATCTATACCCGTATCGATGCGCCGGAGGACAGCCATGGTACCTTAAAGAAGCAATATGAGCAGTTGGACACCTATGGAGAACAGCTCCGGGTGGAGATCGCAGGCAGTTCCAGCGATATGGGAGAAACGGCAGGATTAGAGAGACCTGGACTGGATCTGTTCCTGGAGGCAAAGGACAGCAGGGGGATCGAAGTGCTGTTGGTTCTGGATTCCTCCAGGATCTCCCGTGATAAGGAATTGGTCACGGATTTTCTGCTCCGGATGCGTCAGTGTGGGATTGAAGTATGTTCTCCTTTGGAGGGGATAATCTCTGCCGCAGGGTGAGAAAAGGAGGGCATGAAATGACAAAAAAGGAGCTGGAACAGTGGCAGGCTGTGACAAACAGCAGCCAGTACCGATGGGTGGAGGATCATATTACCCGGTTGAATGGGCGGGGTACGCTGTATTATAACCGGAGGCGGAGATGGATGCTTCATGAGGATAACTCCGGAGGGGAATCTGACTATAGGAATCTACGAAGGGGCATTCCCTCATATCGGGGAGGCCTGCTTTCAGGTAAAGGCGGAGAGAAAATGCAGCAATTATAACGAAGCTTTCCAGAAAGCCTGTGAACTGGGTGGGATTAAGTTCCTGACGGACCTGTTTTCCAGCAGCCAGGTTCCCCAGGAGCCAACCCAGGGGATGCATTTATGAGGTGTATGAATGGATTATAATGTAAAAACAGGGATCCTGCTTAATACAAATTTCAATACCAGAGAATTCAACGACCTGATGTATGAAAGCGCAAAGCCACATATGATAGAGGAGATTAAATCGGTGATCGAAGCGGATCCGACCCTGCCCCAGTACATTGACGGAAACCTGACCTTTCGTTTCCAGCCCGATTACAAAATCCTGCTGAAATATCGGTTCATATGTAATGACGAGAATGAGATGGAAGCAGAGAGCTTTTCCAAGTCCTGCGTGGAGGATATCCGGAGAGAACTGGAAGAGAAAGGATACTGTATCGAGCGGATCAACTGTACGGCAAAAGAGATGGACATGAAGTGGCTGGACGAACTGGAGGACATGGTGTTTCCAAAGAATCCGAGCCTTTGATATCCAATGAGAAATGAGTCTGAAAACGGGTGCATTTATGAGCGGAAAGAATCGGCGGCTTTTGTCAGTATTGCTGCATGTAAGAGGAAAAAGTTTGTTGGGTATTGAGTGGCAGTAGTGATAGCTATCATGGGGACAACACGGTATACTGTGTATAGCGCAGGAGAAAGGAGGAGAGCAGATGAAACGATATTCAGTTGAAACAGTCACAGAAGCAGCGGTCCGATATTTTTATATCCAGGACTGTGAGACCATGGAAATGGAACTTCTCCCCTCCAGGTATCTTGTGCATAAGGTCAAATCCAACCGTTCACCAAACACGGTAAAACGGGCGGCCTTCGCCCTGTGTTATTACCTGGAATACCTCTCGGAAAAGCAGATGGAATTTTCCCAGGTCTGCCAACTGGCCTATGATGAGCAGCATGAACACTTTGTGCGGTTCCTCTACTGGATCAAGACGGGCAGGCACAAAAAAGAAAACGACATAAAAAATCCAAGGAATGGAACCTGTAATGCGTATCTGAAAGACGTGTTCAGGTTCTATCTTTTTATGGAGGCGGAAGAACCCCAGTTTGGGAGCCTGCGGGTCCTGTCTTACGGGCAGATCACAGTGGCCAACGCGGTCGGAGTAAAGCGGGTCATGAGGGCAAAGTCCTTTAACGGCTATCTGAAAGCGGAAGAGAGGAATGTCCGCGCCGCAGAGCAGGATGAGATCGTGACGATCCTGAAAGCCTGCACAAACAACCGGGACAGGCTCCTGCTCCTCCTGATCGCGGAAACCGGGTTCCGGATCGGGGAGATCCTGGGGGTCAGCTATACCAGGGACATTGATTACCAGAACCATACCATCCGGGTGTGGTTCCGGGATGACAATGAAAATGATGCCAGAGCGAAGAATGCCGAGTATCGGAGGAGCCGCATCAGCGATGACACCTTCGACTTCCTGCTCCACTATCTGGCAGAATACCGGAAGCTCCTGCAGCGCCAGGACTTCCTGTTCATCAATATCGCCGGGGAGACAGCCGGACAGCCGCTGAAGGCTGGAAGCGTTTACGACATGCTTGGACGGATGGAGAAAAAGACCCAGATACAGATAACGCCCCATATGCTGCGGCGCTACTTCTCGGTCATCCGCTGGAAGGATGGGTGGCCCCTGGAGATGATCAGCCAGGCGCTGGGGCATAAGCATCTGGATACCACAGTCAGGTACCTGGGCCTCCTGGACGACCGGATCATGGAGGCGAGTAAGGCGTTTTATGAGAAGCACTCTGATGACTATGGAATCCGTGAGCTGTTGTAGACGGAGGTGACAGGATGCCCGCGTATCAGTTAAAGCAGACAGGGCTGTATGAGGAAACAGAGGAGAAAAGTGGAAAAACAGAAGAGAAAAAGGAGCAGCTGAGGAAGGAGATCGAAGAGTACACAGGACCCGGCAGCGTTTACCGGCGCAAGCTCCAGAGATTCATGGAAAGGCATGGGATCTGGAGCATCGGGGAACTGGACTATGAATGGCGTCTGGTTTTCGCCGGAGAACTCCATGCACTGGCAAAACCAAAATACCATTCCTGTTATCTGAAATACTTTGACCATATCAAACAGTATGACATGAGGAAACGGGGGCGGCCACAGGTCAGCCGGATCCCCCCAAGATACCCATATGAGGACAGACTCCTGTTCCTGCCATACCATCCGGTTCAGGAACTGGTGGAACGGCTGGACACCTGCCCGGAACGGCCGGAATGGGTATGGGATTTTTCAAAAGAAGCGCCGGGAAAGATGAAACGTCAGATATTTGATGTCCTGAATTATTTCCTGCGGGAGGATGAAAACGGAAAACTTCTGCGGGAGCATCTGAAAGGACTGTGGAGATTCTACAGGTTCTGCGTAGAAGAACAGGTTGAGAATATTGAGCAGATGGCCTTTGACCAGATCCGAAAATACCGGGAACTGGAGATGGAAGCAGGGCGACCCAAAGCGGCTGGAATCCTGGACCAGTGCAAAAAGGTCCTGTTCCTGCAGGCGAAGGACATCCACTGGGATGCGGATGTCTGGTATCTGGAGAGATTGTCCCTGCAGCCGGAACGGATCGACCCAAGCAGTCCGGTGATCAGCCTGTCCTTTGTGGATGTCACCCACAACAGGAACCGGCAGCTTCTGAAAAAATATATGAAGTACGGCCTGGGGCTGACAGACCTGTCGCTGCGCTACCTTCAGGCAGAGATGATAGACATCCGAAATTTCCTGAAGGAGATCCCGCAGGATGTATGCGATATGACAGAAACGGGTTTTCGGGAATACTTCCAAAGGCTCCAGGAAAAGCGGCTGGAGGCGGAGACCTTCAACCGGAAGGTGATGGCCCTTCAGCATTTTTACAGCTTCCTCAAGGCCAGGGAGTATGTGGGGCAGATCCCCTTTCACGGGGAATATTACCTGAAGAAGACGCTTCCCCTGCACCATGACCGGAGCGTGGAAGAGCAGGTCTCCGATGAGATCCTGAAAAAGCTCCACCGGTTCCCGGAACACCTCCGGCTCATGTACCTACACCTGTGGGGGATCGGGCTGCGGATCAGCGAGGTGTGCAGCCTCAAGGGGGATGCCTACTACATACAGGGACGGGACGCATGGATCCAGGTCTACCAGGTAAAGCTGAGGACATACAAGCGGATCCCAATCCCTGAAGCGGTATATCGGCTCATGCAGGTGTATTTGAAAAGGAACGGCATAGAGGCAGACAGCTATGTGTTCCAAAACAAAAGGGGAGGCGCTTACCAAAGCATGACCTTCCGGAAGCAGATGATAAAATACTGCGCTGAATTGGGGATAAAGGACGGGGAATACCTCTTCCGGTCCCATGATTACCGCCACGGAGTGGCTACCCGCTTTTATGACAGTGGGGTATCCATCCAGGGAGTCAGGGACTATCTGGGACATGCCTATGAGGAGATGACCCGCCAGTACATCGACTACATGCCGGACCGGATCGACAGAACCAGCGGAGAATTCTTCGCCAAGCCGGGAAACAGCCTGATGGCCTGCCTGAAAGGGGGCGGGGACTGATGGCGATGAAGTTTTATTTCAGGGATATGGAGGGGTACAAAGACTTGACGGAACATCAGAAAAAATATGTGGGAAAAAGCGCCGTGTTCGACCTGGATCTGCTCCCCGTCGTAACCCTGCAGGAGGAGATGGCAGAGTTTATCCAGGAACGGATACGGACGGTTGCGATGACAACGTTGCTGAATGACCGGGGCAATTACAACCTGCTCTGCCGTTTCCTGGAGAAAAGGGGAAAGGGCCTGGAGCATTTCCTGGACTGGGACCGGGAGACATGGTTCCGAAAACTGAAAGCATGGATGCTGGAAGAGGGAATACCGTTAAATTATGAAAGGCAGGGAAACTACGGGAACACTTACCGGATGCGGCCTGGAGTTATGGGATATGTGGAACGGCTTCTGGATTTTCTGGAGCCGGAAGATGGCAGGGAGGAGAAGGAGAAGGACATCTGGGAACTGGAGAAGCTGGGCGTCCCGTTCCATGGGAATCCGGTAAAAAACTATAAGACCATCAATTTTTCAAAAATTACCCAGGACGGACTTCGGGAAGAGACCAAGAAAGGAATCTACCTGAACCTGCAGAACGAGGCCATTGCTTGTATCTCCAGGGAACTGACCGCTGTGCGGCGGCTGTCAGGATTCCTGCGGGAGAGACATCCGGATATTCAGTCCTTTCGCCAGCTTGACAGGGAGATCCTGGAGGAATACCTGACCTATTTAAAAACAGAAGATGGAACTCCCAAGAAGCTCCGCAGTGAGCTGACCAGACTGCGTGCTCTTATGGAGAGCATCGGCAGGATTCTGGAATACGGGAACTTAAACGGGCTGTTCCTGAGCCGGGACATCCCGTCCATGCCCAGGGGCGAATTCAAGACCTATTCAGATGCGGAACTGAAACGGCTGAACGCCGCCATCACAAGGATGGAGGAGCAGATAGCCAGGGTGATGGTCATCCACCAGATGCTGGGGACAAGGATATCCGATACCCTTACCCTTCAGACCGACTGCCTTTTTCAGAAGGATGGGGAGGATCTGATCCGGATCCGGCAGATGAAGACCAGCACCTATATAAAACCCATAAGCAGGGAACTGGCGATGCTGATCCAGAAGGCGATCCGGTATACAAAAGAGAAATATGGCGAAACGGAATACATTTTTGTAAGCGATAAGAATCCGGAGCGCCCCATGCAGTACAGCGCACTACAGGGAAGAGTCATCCGCCTCATTTACCGGGAGGACATCCGGGATGACAATGGACGGATCTTCGGGTTCGGTACCCATATGTACCGCCATATGTACGGAGTCAGGCTGACAGAGATGCACCTGGATGACTGGACCATTGCCAGGCTCCTGGGCCACAGCAGCCTGGTCAATGTAAAATATTATCGAAAAATGAGCAACCAGACCCTGGCGGATGAGACACGGCAGGCAAGGCATCAGATGTCCTTGAAGATCCTGGAATGTCTGGACGGATGGGAGGAAGAATATGAACAAATACGACAGGATGCTGGCAGTCAATAAGCAGGCCAGCGAAGCAAAGATAGAAAAGGCAAGACGGGAGATCGTCCGTATGGTGGATGACGGGGAGAAGGTCAGTATCCAGAAGCTGATGCAGAGGACCGGCCTGTCCAGGGGATTCTTCTATAAAAACCCGCAGGTGAGGAAGGAGATCGATCGTGCCCTGGAACAGCAGGCGGGCCTGGCAGACCCCAGGCGTGAGGTCCTGGACATGGCGATGAACCATGAGCTGGCGGCAATCCAGCAGGAGGCGGAAAGACTGCGGAAGGAAAATGAGCAGCTGAGGCAGGAACTGGAGGTGGCGAAAAAGGCGCTGGCAAAGAAGAATGTGGGTGTGCTGAAAAAATTCATGTAGGGGTAGGAAGGAGAGATGGTACATAGCCTGGGAGAATAGGCCGCAGGCAGGAAAGTGAGACGACATATCTGTGAAGAAAAAAGGCATGGCGGTGGTCATGCTTTTTTCGATGGATAATTTAAAGAAGAAACACAAAACACAGTTTTACATACCGTTCAAACCGCCATTTTAGAGAGTTGCGGGGACGGGGCTATACTTTATTGCCAAAATATCAGGGTTATTGGGACATAGTTCTGTCAATACGACTTTTGAATATTATTGCGATGTCATGGATGAGAAAGAAAAGATTATTGCCTTTATGAATGACGCTTTTGCTCCTGAAGGCAGGGAAGGGACAGGATAATATGGAATTTGATTTAAAATTACAGCAGTTTGTGGACTGGAAGGTTTATAACGTCACGCCGATTAAGAATAAGTTTGGCTATCGTGTGGTTCTGATTTATGCGGACGGGACAAAAATACCACAGCAGAAATCCGGATTTGCTACAAAGAAAGCGGCGAACACGGACAGGGACAAGACGCTGGGCGAATTATATTCAGGCACATATGTGGTATATACCAGCGTAAAAGTGAAAGACTTTATGCTGTTCTGGCTTGAAAAAGAAATGCGCCCACGCATTACAAGCGGCTCCTATGAAACCTATTCCAATATTGTGAATAACCATGTGATTCCGGCGATGGGCAACATCAGAATGACGGAAATCAAACGGAGCCATATCCAGAGCCTTTATTATGAAGAAGCGGCTGCTTCGACTTCTATTGCAAGGCTGGTAAAAACGGTGATGAATACGTCCATGCAGTATGCTGTGAATAAGAAAATCATTTCCATAAATCCGACGATTGATGTGGCTCTGCCAAAGCAGGTAGAGAAGAAAACCTATCATACCCGGAACATTGATACACAAAAGACGCTGAATATGGAGCAGGTTTTAACGCTCATTGAAGCGAGCAGGGAAACGCCAATCCATATGCAGGTACTTTTTGCAGTGCTGTTGGGATTGAGGCGGTGTGAAATCAATGGGGTAAAATATTCGGATATAGATTATATCAACCGGACATTGAAAGTGCAGCGGCAGTTAGGCAAGAAACCAAACACGACTGCCGGGGACTTCCCGGCTAAGACGTTTACAAAGCAGGAAATCGGATTGAAAACGCCGTCCAGCTACCGAACCATCCCCATACCGGATTATGTGTTTGAAGCCATTCTGGAAGAAAGAAAAGTGTATGAGAAGAACCGCAGAAGGCGGTCAGGCACATTTCAGGATTTGGATTATATCTGCTGTTCCACCTATGGGCGTCCGAGAAGCAAGGATTTTCACTGGAGGCATTATAAGAAGCTGTTGGAGGACAATGGACTGCCTGATATAAGGTGGCATGATTTACGAAGCACTTTCTGTACCATTTTATTAAAGAACAACTTCAATCCCAAAGCGGTATCACAGCTCATGGGACATGCGAAAGAAATTATCACCATAGATGTTTATGGAGACACTGCCGAAATCATTGAGGACTGCTTAGACGATCTCCAGCCGTTTATTGATGAAGTAATCCCGAAAGAAGAAAGTGAAAGCGGCAGCGAAGCAAATACAGAAACTGCTCAGGAAACAGAGGAAAGCAAAGAACAGAATGAGCAGCAAAAAACAGATTCTATGCAGACAATAGGTGAGGCAAATTCTGATAATAAAGATGCACAAAATACAAAAAAAGAGAAGCTGCAAAAAGCAATTAAAAATGCAAACCAGGAGTTAATTGTATTGAAGGATTTACTAACGGAGCATGAGAGAGATATGGTTTCTCAGCCAGATTATTCAGCAGAGGAAATGGAGTATGATAGTTGGCAGCAGAAAAAATCTAGTTTAGAAGATGCTGTATGGGCGGCAAAATGCAGTTTGGAAGATGCAAGGTTTGCAAGAGAAAATACACTCCGCCAAAAGATGCGGGCAATTGCGAGTGCGGAAGTTTTGAGTCCAGCGGACTCTACAGCGTCAATCTATGCCTTAGAAATCGGACAATTACAGTCTCAGATTGATGATTTAAAATCTCTGAAAAAGAAAAATGGCGAAATTCTTGCGCAAAAGAATGGTTTTGTATCAAAAATTCAAATTCAGGTAGGGGGACGGACGACGGATACAGCAGCGTTGCTGCTGACAGATGCGGACGCACCTTGCCAGTTTAAATTTAGCATTACAAATGAACAAGGAAAATATTTGAAATTGGGCGACAGTGTTGAGCTGAAAATCGATGGAACAAGTATGACAGGCAGCGCCGAGTTGGAAGC
>OFGF01001436.1_pt1 | contig 14970 bp, 9 predicted proteins | sample 1521711 | NCBI WGS metagenome assembly OFGF01 (sample SAMEA3504092, study PRJEB24116) | mouse gut metagenome | biome: mouse gut; feature: mouse-associated habitat; material: faeces | place: Denmark | collected 2011 | reverse complement strand
TACTTGGAGTTCTGTAGGCTTCTTGTATGTCCATGGTCATCTCTTTCTTTTGATTAAGTAAGTTTTCTTCTATAGTTTTGTTGAAGATATTTACTGGCCCTTTAAATTGGGGGTCTTCACTCTATTCTATACCTATTATCCTTAGGTGTGGTCTTCTCATTTTTTCCTGGATTTCCTGGATGTTTTGGCTTAGGAGTTTTGTTGTTGTTGTTGTTGTTGTTGTTGTTGTTTTGTTTTGCATTTTGCATTGTCTTTGACTGTTGTGTTAATGATTTCTATGGTCTTCTGCACCTGAGATTCTCCCTTCTATCTCTTGTATTTTGTTGGTGATGCTTGCATCTATAACTCCTGACCTCTTTCCTAGGTTTTCTATCTCCAGAGCTGTCTCCCTTTGTGGTATCTTTTTTTGTTTCTACTTCTATTTTTGGATCCTGGGTGGTTTTGTTCAATTCCTTTGCCTGTTTGTTTGTTTCCATGTAATGATTTAAGGGAATTTTGTGTTTTTTCTTTAAGTTCTTTTACCTGTTTTCCGATGTTCTCTTGTATTTCTTTAAGGGACTTATTTATTTCCTCCTGAAAGTCCTCTAACAGCATCCTGAGATGTGATTTTCAATCCAAATCTTGCTTTTCCGGTATGTTGGGGTATCCAGGACTTGCTCTTGTGTGAGAACTGGATCCTGATGATGCCATGTAGCCTTTTTTCTGTTGGTTAGGTACTTGGGCTTGCCTTTTGCCATCTGGTTATCTGGGGTGTTAGTTGGTCTTGCTGTCTCTGGGTTGAGCTTGTCCCTCCTGTGGGCCTGTAAGTCTGTGTCAGCACTTCTGGGAGACCAGCTCACCCTGGCAGGGCCCATGCACAGAGGGCTGTGGAACAGCCCCAGCTCCTGGGTGCAGATGGAGGCAGAAAGAACACTGTCTCATCTGTTCTACTGCTTGTGCACTGCTAGCTTTGTGGCCCTCAAACCCCATTAGCACCTTTAAAAGTAGGATTTAAGTTGTAAATGTGGGGATTCAGAATTGAGAAGTCATCTTGGTGTGTTTTTCTTTGATGAGTGTGAAATATCCTTCCCTATCTCTTTTGATTCATTTTGGTTGAAAGTCTCTTTTATTTAGATATTACAATTGCTCCTTAGCTTTCATCCTGAGTACCTTTTCTTGGGAAAACTTTTTACAGTCCTTCATTCTTAGGTAATATCTCTGTATGTTTGCCAAGGTATGTTTCTTGCATGAAGCAGAATGATAGATGCTGACTTCATATCCAGTCTGTCAGCTTATATCTTTTTATTGTGGAAAATGACTTTACTGGTGTTGAGAGCTACCAATAACCAATGATTGTTAATTCCTGTTATTTTGATGTATGTGGAGGGAAGATGATTATGTGTTGAGAACACCAATGAAGTTGGTGTTTTGTAAGCTTTTTCTACGTTGGTAGGCATTCTTTCTTTAGTTTGGGTGAATTTTCTTTTATGATTTTGTTGAAAATATTTCCTTGTCCTTCGAGCTGGTAGTCTCTTGACTTGTTGTTTATTCCCATTATTCATAAAAAGATTTTTTTAGAGTGTCACAGATTACCTGAATACTTTGAGTCAGAAATTGTTTTAGGTTTAACATTTTCTTTTGTTATATCATCTATGCCTGAGATCATCTCTTCCATTATTTTTGCTCTGTTGGCTGTGCTTCTGTCTCTGTTGTCCTTCTTAGGTTTTCCATCTCCAAGGTTCCCTGAGTTTGTATTTTCTTTACTGCTTCATTTACCATTTGCAGATATTGGATTGTTTTATTCATTTTCTTCACCTGTTTGATTCTATTTCCTGTATATTTAAGGGATTTATTAATTTCCCCATTTAAAGGCCTCTATCATCTTCATAAGACTGGATTTAAAGACATTTTACTGTGCTTTGATTGTGTTAGGATATCCAGAGCTTGCTATAGTAGAATACCTGGGCTGTGGATATGTCATATTGATTTAGTTCTCTTTGATTGTGTTCTTATGTTGGCCTTTAGCCAACTGGTTATCCCGGGTAGTTTCTGTCACAGGCGTCCTGAGGTGGGCTGCCTTTGCCTGGACATTGGAAATCAGGTGACAGTGTATGTCTCCAGGAAACTGGGCAGAGCAGTGGATGTTCCTGCTGCAGCAGGCCTGCTTAATGTGGGTTTAATTGTAGCCAAAGACTGGCACTCAGGGGAGAACATCTTTAAGATCAGCTCTGGACTTTACTCTTTTTAGGGGAGGGGTTGAGACACGGTCTCACTAAATATAGCTCTGTTTGTCCAGGGAGTCACAGTTTCTCCATCTGCTTTTGCCTCCTAAGTGTTGAGATTCAAATTGTGTGCCACCAGACTCAATCTATAATTCTTTCCAGAACCATTAGCCCAGAGTTAAAAAGAATCACAAGAAGTTATTTTTGAAACAGTTGTTTATTCTGGTCAGGATTGTCCTCACTATCAGACTGTGAGAGTTCATTTAGGATCATTACAAATGTGTATGTGTGTATATTGTTAGGCATTAATGTTTGATAAATTATTGTCGTCTTCAATTTGAAATATACAGGGAATGAATATTTCTATGCAAAGTAATTTGCTAAAAGTGGATATTTACTCTTGAATAGTCTCTAGATTGGTCTCATAGAAATTGATACTAACAATGATTCTGATCATTTTTATATGTAATGTTTTTCTATAGTTGTAATAAGATATATTTTGTTTTTCTTTTCAGAAGTCTTATACTTTAAAGAGGAAAGGCCTTTGTCCTGGTAAGGTTTAACAATTCATTAGTAGTAGGTAAATTCAAAAATAAGAAGCAAATTCTTGTTGTGAGTACTTTGAGACCTGTGTCTTACAAGTCCCACAATATTATGAATATATTTTTTAGCTTGGAAACTTGCTCAGTGTAGTTCATAGGAACATGAACACGATAGTCACCCACCATTTCCAAGAACCAACTCTGAAGTTTGGAAAAAGAGCCTGCTGGGATTAGCTATGCATATGGATGTCCATCTAAGATTCACTGGTTTTTCAAAGCCTTACTGGATTCAGTTCGTGAACTAAGACCCACACTAGGAGCTATCATTTCAGGCATTTCTCTTGTCTGAGAGTTTACATAATTTAGGATGATTCTCAGTTGTCAGTCATCACTACAGGATGCCAACAAATTTCTTTCCACTTCTGACAGAGCTTTACTTTACATGCAAAGGACCTTTTTTGTCAGGTGTAGCATCTTTCATAGCTGTTAGAAGACACCCATGTCTTCCAGAATGTTCCATCCATCAATGATCTGTTCACATGATCTGTTTTCCACCGGAATGATTCCTTTGACTCTCAATTGATTATCTGAATGACAGTGTAACTAATAATTATCTCTCTATAAAGGGGGCATTTGTCTTCCACATCAGTTAGACATGACCATAGAGTTGAAGGCCCATCCACTCCTGTCCAGGATGCTAGGTTAGACACTGGTTTGATAGAAAATGAAAAGTTGTATTTCAAGGTAATTCTGTGCTCATTAGGATTCATTACTTCCACAAGAGAGGACAATTATATTGTCCTCTTTATTTGTGCTATGTATCAACAAACATTTTCAAAACATTATTAAATAGCTTACTGAATCCATGTTTGAAAATTCCCAAAATCATCAAAGGTAATGTTGAAAGTGAAGATTCAAAAATCTTCAGTACTTAAAACTCTTCAGAAACTCCTTGAAAAATACACATGTTGACTTCTATTTGGAATCCTAAACGGTTCCACAGTAAAACTGCAAGTGTCAACTAAATTTTATTGTTCTTTGCTCTTGTTACTATCTTATTATGTTCCTAGAAATGCTTGTTTGGAATAGAAACAAGCAGACTACGATATCAGGACTCAGTCATACATGAGAACAGAAGGAGCAGCTTGAACATTATGAAAGCTGTGGTGGGTTGTTTAGAGTTCTAGAAATCTACTTGATGATGCACAAAGCATCCTCTTGTGTGGTAACATCATAATCAATGAAATATGCACAAAGTATCATGAGAGAAGTACTTTGCCCTTCCAGGAGCAAAGACTGAAATTGAGTGAATACATTAAAAACAAAAAATCTGTAAGCTGTTAAAACAAAGGCTGAAGAGGTACTAGTGTGTATGCATGTGTGCACGCGTGCTTGTCTGTATCTGTGAGTGGTTTTGTAGGGCTATATTTTGTATGCTAACTTCTCCCATATGAGGAGAAGTTGTAAGGAAAGTGTCCCCAAATGTAATCAACTAGTTGAAGAACAAGTTAATAGATTTTATTGGTTTGTAATGTAGCATAAATTGGGAAATCAAACAACAAAGTATTCAAAGTCTTTGATTAATTTTTATATGAATATTAAAATAACATTCTTAAAATATGCCACAGTGAAGCAAGACCACCAAGACAGCTTAAATCTATCTTGAAAAACACTGTCCAGTATAATACAGGTAAGTTTAAGAGTAAGTACTCTATTGATTCTATCCCAATCATAAAAAGAATTTTGTTCCTGCTAGAATAGAAACTAAGGAAATCAAATATGCCAATAGTAGTTATAGCCTTTCTTAATTTGCTGCCAAACATTTTTAGGATTCAGGTTTATTTAGGAATTGTTTCAAAGAAATTTCAAATTCAAATTGTATCACCTGAAATATGTTTGTTTATTTAAAATGAACTACTGATGCATGTAGTGTCTTTTTAGAAGTAAAAAGATTTTTCACCTATTCTACAATGTAGATCCTCTCTAGTTACATAACAGCAAGTTGACTTTGGTATGAAATGAATTTTTACTTAAGTTTTATAATTGATATATATTACTGACTGCATGTTGTTGTATGTGTATCGGTGTCCATAAAATGTGGTTATGTTAAGCAAACAAAAATAGAGTATTAAATTACTTTCACTGTATTTTGAGGACTTAATGTCATAAGGGCACTCTGGATTTTTTTCCATCCTAGAATTTCTGAATTTCCACTCATTCGATAATTCATACATTGTCTTCTGGTTATTTTTATTTGTCTTCCATTTAATGTGAATATCCTGATACAATAAATAACTGGCTCAATAGGAACTTTTAAAAAAATGACTGGTGTGTGAGTTTTGTTGGTAGTGCTGTGGAATGAGAACTGCCATTCTCAGTATTCTATGCAACAGCCTCCATATGGGCTACTCTGACAGCACCTTTTCCCTGTAGTTCTATTAGTTACCAAATATATAGTGATACTTGGTTTACATGCTACAAGACATAATTTGCAGAAAAAACTGCCACAGTAGGAGGAAGGTTGAGAAAATCCTATCATCCTGTAGTGCATAGCATGGAAGGGCCCATTGGTTCAGTCTGAATATGATTCTCACAGTGGGAGAAATACCACACAGTTTATGCTTTCAGCAACTGTCACCACAGCATCTCTCGCACCTACTTTGCCTTTGGAAAACACCAGCCAGAGAATAGTGTAGAGGAATCTAAATGGCTGTCTTCACATAAACATAGGATGAAATACTATTAGTGTAATGTGGGTGAGTTTCTTTTAAGTTATTTTAGCATTAGAGTTTTCTTCTGGTGATAAGGATTGACAGAGGCCCCATACATGTGTAGCATAAGGTCCTCCAGAGGTTCACTTTCTCAGCCCATTTCTTGTTTGGGACAAAGGCTGTGCTCTGGCCATGGGCAATGTCCAGCAGGGTACTGTGGAGTTTTACATATTGCAAAGGAAGTAAACAAGAATTGTTTATTTGTTAGCTTGTTTGCTGAGCAGGCTTTTTCCATATAGTGAAACCTGAGTCACTCAATGGTTTATATGCAGAAATAAATAAAAAAACGTTTCATGTGAGGCATTAGTCCCTTGGAATTACTGCTTCATTGTGTCTTCCATGCTTCTCTCTGGAGTAATACTTCAGTTTGCATAGCTACTAAGAGGTCTTTCCAGCAGCTCATGCCATGGGAAGCAATGGAAGTTGATGCTGAGCTTCTTTGCATTGCACATGAGCTAGGGACCAGTGCTAGAACTGAGGGCCTTTAGGATCTTCCTCAGAAGATCTAGAGTAGAGTAACACACTGATCTCTCTAGAGCTTTATCACACTTGCAGCTGGAAATCCTTTGCAAAGGGCTTTGGGTCTCCTGTATTTGGCTATGTTGCATAGCCATAGACTGAGCTTCCCTGTTGTAGGAATGGATATTTCCCCTCAGTGAAGGAAGTTCAAGTCAATACTTGGAGAAGTCCCTTCACTTCTGTCCAAGATGAGTTCGCTCACTTAGAGTTGTGTCAGCATCCCTAGGGCAGAGACAGAAAGCAGCAATGGCAACACAATTCACTGTGGAATAACACTTCAGGCTAAGATGACACTTTTTGTGTCTGATAGGGCTCAGGATTGTGGGTATTTTGCACAATTAATTATAAATAGTAACTTTAGATAAAATTTTCTTTTTTTATTTTAAAAATACAAGAATGAAGAAAGGAAGAGTTCTAGTATATTTGTTGCTTACAAATCAATATTCATCTTAAAAGCTTTTCATAAATGGTGTCAAAGCATATCAGGTCACAAAAATATTTGCTTCAGCACTGGCTACCATTGTTTAATGACAAATTTTGCCTCCCTCTTTTGTAGTTAATGAGAAAATTACAAGAAGAACATCACTGTGGTAAGAATGTAGTGTGCATTTTATAATATATTAATCTGTAGAAAATATGAAATTCAGAGCCTGACACTGTCTTTGCCTCTGTGTAAGACAATTTCAGCTCTTTACTTTTCTATAATCACAAGCTGAATAATTATTTATAGAGCAAACCATGTTGAAATTACTGATGATATCTCTCATGCAGCATGAAATGCTCAAAAGGATCCATAGCTAGGTGGAAGATCCAATGGATAAAGTGCTTGCTATGCATGTGTGAGAATGAGAGTTTGGATACCCAGAATCCACATGAGGTCTGACAGTCTCATGTGCTGCTGTATGCTGGGGCCCTTATGGTGAGACTGGAGGTGGTGTCAGAGAATCCCTAAAGTTTACTGGATAGTTAGCCTGGGGTTTTTCTCCATGAACAAGAGATCCAGCCACACATCTAATGTTGAAAGAAGGTTGCATATTTGCATTCTAATGGCTCCCTGACAAACCTCCCATTGTTGTTTTTAGGTGTTCAAAAGCAGAAGATGTCAGGTATACTTCCTGTATCAAGGTAAAATGCTTCTCTGTGAAATCAAGTTTCTTATGAATTGTCTTAATTCAGCAGTAGTCTAACTATCCCAGTTTTATATGGAAAAGGTGATTCAGAGAAAACCATATTGTAGATGTGGATCTTTCTATCAATTGCAAGTGAGCAGTAAGTCCTTATGGGTAGTAGTGGCCCAATATGAGAATGGACTCAAGAGACATAGGGAGTGAAGACTGAGTGCAGTTCTCACATAATAGAAGGTGTTTGATGTTTGACAAAGTAATGTTTGCAGAAATGAATACACATTAGACTGACTTAAAAATGTGCCCGTGATAATAGACCAGAATACCATTTAGTAAGTCCAGATATTTCAATGATCCAGCAATCTCCAAAGTGCCTTTACCCCCAGCAGAATGCCCATAAGTTTTATCTACCCTTGGGCACTCCTATTTCAGGATCATATATGAGAGCCTCTCTTTGGTTTCTCTCTTTCATCTGTTTTTAGACTGAGAAGAAATTGTGGATATTTAGCAATTATGTTCATCAAATTTGCCTTATGAAGAGATTAGAGCATTTTCTATTTGATTCTTATAAGGGTATGTTGAAAGTTCTTCATCTAGTTAAACAATAACTGTCCTTCCCCAGTTAGCCAGCATTTCTAGAAGCAGAGAGTCAATTGCTATATACATCCATATAAGTTCTTCTTTTTCTTATTTTTGAAATATACATGTATATTCTTTGTGCCATATTCAAACACTTAAAATATTGTAGTATTTTATTTAGATACATCCATATTCAGTATGAGGCTACTTAATCACTATGAGATACTGGAGTTTAGGAAACTTGTTTCTGTATAACCTCTAGCCCTAGAGTGAGGGGATGTGTGACTGATAAGTGACATTTTAATGATTTTTGAATGTGACTAAGTGATCCAATGTGTTTCTATAAAGTAGTTCCACAGGTACTATGATAAGGATAGCAGTGGCAATTTAACTGGCATTTATTTAAAATGGTAAACTGTGCATTTTGTTCCCCCCAGCAATGGAGGAGAAAGAATGCCAAAAGAGGTTTTAGCAATGTTAATGATCATCTTATATAAGATGGAGAAAATTTGGCACATAATGAATTAAGCTTAGTCTCAACCCGGAAGAACAATATCCTGTTTCTCATTTCATGATTTTCTCTTAATCTAGTCTAGCCTAAATATTTTTACATCTTGATGATATCCTAGCAATTTGAAAATAGATAAGCGTATTAGAAAATATTTCATGTTTAATTACAGTTTTTATTTTTTATGTGTCAATACCCCATGATTACTAAGAAGTAAAGTTGATTTGAAAGCATGCACCCCAAAAGAAAAGAGTTAATTTCACAACCAAACAAAAAGTTAACTCTATACCTTTGCATTGCTGGAAGAATCTAGCAAAACTTTACATAGACCACAGAGGAGGATGCAAAAGGATTTTGTGGGTTTTTGGAGTTCTGGAGTTTATGTGTGTTCTTGGGGAGAGCCAATAACTAACACTTATGAAGAAAAAGCATCCCTAATGTTAATTCTCCCCCATTTGATAAGTAACATATTTGCTTGTTATGAAGGAAAATGTTGGATGTGTGTGCCTGTGGTTGAGTACTGCAAGTAGTGTCAGGGAAGAGAAACCTAGCTTGAACAGTCCCCTCATCTCCTTCATATCCTCACTCCTTGTCAGGCCCTGTATTAGGTAGTGCTTCCCTACCTCCCTAATGCTGTGACCCTTTCTTTAATAGAGTTCCTCATGTTGTGGTGACTCCCAACCATAAAATTGTTTTTGTTGCTGCTCCATAACTGTAGGTTTGATAATGTTATCAGTTGTAATGTCCTATCAGTGTTTTCAGACTTTCTTAGGCAACTTGTGTGAGCCTGTTCTGTGCACCTCCTCCAATTGGTCATGACAGATAGGTTGAGAACCACTGTGTTAAAATGTAAGTGTTAGGAAATTAGACTATGGAAACAACAAGAAAGAAACCAAAAAAATGGGCATGTTTGTAACACAGTGAGAAGAATTCATAAAATGACAAAAAGTAAATAATACAGGCTCCTGGAATTAGGTACAGTCAACATGGAAGCAACCAATACTTGTGTTTCTCTTCTTAGATCGACTGACTTTAAGTGTGTGAATGCTTTGCATGTGTATTCTTTCTGTGTCCCATGTGTGTGTGTGTCCCACAGACATCAGAAGAGGTTATTTCATCTCATGGACTTGGTGTTCCAGAATTTTGTGAGCAAACGGTTATGTATTACAAATCAAACCCAGGTGCTATGCAAGAACAAAACATGTTAAAAACTCCTCAACCCCCTTTTCTAGCTCCTACAGTGAATATGTTTGATATGAAAACGATTAAAAGAATCATAAGGGGAAGTAAGTAGTCAGTCTTAGGATAATTGTTAACTTCCGGGACCCAGGCCTCAGCCTTCACATTTTACCTATTGAAGTCCAAAGGACTAATAGGCAGGGTGTGCACAATAGAGACTCGGTATGCTGGGCACACCTTTAATTCATGAACCCACAAATCAGGCAGGATTGTCTTTGTCAGTTCAAGGACACCCTGTTCATAATTGATATGGGAAGTAGAGGAAGGCAAGGTGAATTGTGGGTATCAAATGATAACTAATAGGAGTCAGTCTTCTCCTTCCACTATTTCAGTCTCAGGTATCAAGTTCAAGATGTTTGTCATGGTGACAAGTACCTTTATCTACTTAGCCATCTCGCTGACCCTGATTTACACATTGTCTGAAAATGCTTTAGTATGAACACACATACACGCACACACACACACACACACAGAGACACACACAGAGTATATAAAAAGTGTGTGTGTGTATGTGTGTGTGTGTTTATAACATGACACACCTGTTACCCAGTGCATGGGAGGTTCAGACAGAGAGAGATGACTTCTCCTGGGTTTTAATACTGGGCCACACTTAGGGAGAGGGTTTAACATTCGGGATATGGCCTAGGTAGCACAAGGTTGTCAGTGGTAGGTTTTCATGGTTATGACTACATGTGGTACCAGTTCTGTGTTATTTGTTTCCTGGTCTACCAGCATGTGAGAAGCAATAGAATAGTGCCACAAACTGGGACACCCTGTTGCCTTGCTGGAAGTAACTGACTGACTTTCCCATCAGACATTTTGTCACAGCAACTACAGAAACAAGTTAAAGAATAATAGCCCTCTTTTCTGTTTTAATCCCCACTGAGAAGTTACAAAGCAAACAGGAGGGTCTGTTTGCAGATCTTACACCACTTCCTCCACTGCCTACTGTTAACAGCTAGCTAATTATCTTAATGTAAGCCCTCTAAATTCACCATTAAGAAAGGGTCAGATTAGATGTAATTATTACACCCAGTGAAACCTTTAGAAAGTGTAAACTTCATATTGTCAGAAACCAAACTCAACTGTTCCTTCTTTTTAGCCTAGCTCAATTTAGTTTCCAAGTTAATATTAGCTACAATATGTGATGAACCGAGTAAATTTTGTTCTAGAGAGAACTAAGCAAGAAGGTAGAATTCAGGTAAATTTTATGCACAGAAATTCACTTGGCAATCATCTTCAAGTTCAGTGAAAAGCCGTTAGAGTTTTCAAAACTAACATTCCTAATACAAACACATTTCCCCTAAATAGAATTTTTATGATGATACAGAATGTACATAATAATGGTGAAGGATATGGTAACCACAGATTAGTTACAGTTGACATGAAATGAAGCAACTTCTTTTATATACCAATTATTAGAATACAATCCACAATATCATTAAAGCAGTGATATATGCCAGGCACAACTTAGCCAAAGGTAGTTTCCTTTCTTCAAAGAAATGAATTATGTGATTGAAATAAAATAGATGCTATTTTCTGATATTAAACTTGCATAAAATCAAACTAACACAAACTTCCCAGAAGCCTATGTGGCAATTGCAGTGTAATACGTATAAAATTTATAAAAAAAAAAATGGACCTGAGCTAGATAATAACAGTTCTCTATTGCATGCTAAGAGAATACCCAATAGAAGTCTTTATGAAGAGGTACAGCCAGACAGGGGTGACAATGACACAGGCATGTTTCAAAGAGGCTAACTAGCTTGGGGCAAAGGAAATGTTTTCATGTCAATGAGAAATTCATACTTTTCTCCATTTCATTTGCATTGTAAACGGGTAACAACCAAACACTCTCTCTCTCTCTCTCTCTCTCTCTCTCTCTCTCTCTCTCCCTTTATTTTAAAACTAGAATATAAATGCATAATATATATACATATATACACATTCATATACACATGTATATGTATAAAAATATACACACATACATGGACTCATACATGTATATATACATAAAATATAGCAACCAGGTGGCTCAGTGGGTTAGTGCACTTGCCTTGGAACCCTAATAAGCTGAATTTCATCCTGAAAAAAGGAAAAAGCCTGTAATCTCTGCACCCTTAAATCCAGATTGGAGGCTAAGAGAGTAGAACAGCCCTGAAAGACAAGCTAGACAGATTAGACCATAGAGAGCAGCAGAAATGGTCAGAGCCTCTTTCTAACTCTGTGGAAGAAGATATCCAGCTCCTGAAATTTCTCTCCAGTCTACACACACACACACACACACACACACACACAGAAACACAAAAGAGAGAGAGAGAGACAGAGAGACAGAGAGAGGGAGGGGAGAAATACACACACAAGCATAACATAAGCAGAGTAATGTAACCACATGTGCACAAACCCCTAAGATAAAGATTATTTTGAATCATGAATTTAAGTATACTGGTAAATAAATGCTGTTAATATACACCTGTTGTGTGACTAACAATTCAGGGAAACCTCTTCAGGGTCCTCTCCTTTATCTTCAGTGTTATCTTCATGGAAGTGGCAGATGTCCTGGAAATTTAATTTTGCATCATATGGTCCTTTATTCTTCTTTAATAACTGTCCCAAGCATATTTACACAATGAGGAAGGGGATAATGAGTCCGGTAACACGTGGTGTATGAAAACGTGCCTATGTCTGAAAATTCCACATGCTTTGCTGTATTCAAGTCCGTTTCTCAGTGAATCGAGTGAACTAAATTCTAACATTTGAACAGTTTGAAGACACAGAGATTGCATGCTTCCTCATCCTTTCCCTTTGATCAACAGTGCTGCTTAACTCATTTTGTTGAACCTTCTCTGTGTTATATTGTTTGATGATGCAGAGTATGTTTTGGAGTGTGACTTTTTCATGTAAGTAGCATATCCCATCCTCAAACCTGGTACTGAAGGGTAAAAGGTGGCTGCTAAGTTATGAATTTCATGGAGGTGTAAGGAGCAACAAATATATGGAGACCTTATTTGCCATGCCGCATCAAATCCACTTTCAACACTCACATTTCCTAAGTGTATCTGGTTGAATCAGTGAGTGCTCTGGGTAGCCTATCTAAGCTAGCATTATGGAATTTGATCACTTGTTTTGTGACCAAATCCACTGGGCAAAACCCCTTCACAGCTTGGAATGAATCCTTCAGACATTTGAAGTCACTCCTACTGTACCTAGATAATGGTTATGTTAGTTACTTTCTATGGCTGTAAGAAAAGACCGTGAGAAAGACAACTTCCAGAAGAAAGGGTGTGTTTGAAGTTGGGCTCATGGTTCCAGTGGAATGCACACATCACCATCATGGCTCAGGCAGCAGGCATGGTACTGAAGCAGCAGCAGAATGATCACATATTGACCTACACAGGAAAGAGAGAACTTTACGAGAATGGCACCTGTCTAGTGTAATCTTAAAGCCCATCCCAGTTACACATATCCAACAAAAAGGCCACAACTTCTAATCCTTTCCAGAATAGGTCAGCCATCTGGAGAGCAAGCATTATATGAGCCTATGGGCCTCTGACATTCAAGCCACCACAGAGGTGCTGGATCAAGTCATTATATTCATCCTCTCTGTGTAACAACAGTCATGGTGATGCAGGATAGCTGATCATGCTGTGCTTGTGTTTGATTGTGTTGTTTACTCAATAAACTCTTGTCTAGTTATTGTGTGACTCAGCCTTTGCACCAAACTTTAATCCCTCTAGCCAGAATACAGACACCTCCTTAGTAAACACCATAATCCTAAACAATCAAGGTAAAGTTAGTTTGTAGAATGAAGCACCTTGTCTGAAAGTGATGTCTAATTGCATGGCAGAGAAGTTGATGAATCAGAGAAAGTTTTGATTAAATAGAATGTGTCCAACTCTCTCAAGAAGAAAGGAAAGGGAAGCTACTTGAGAGGTAGTGCAGAGAGAAACAGAGAGAGGAGGCATTTTTACCCAGACAGTTTTAGAGAGATTCATTGAAGAGAGAACCAGCAAGACACGGGTGAAGGCAGAATGAACCAGAGAATATGAAGGAGTCAGAAGATTAGAAAAAAATTGCTAGTTAGTTTGAGGTCAAGCAGAACAAAAAACATCAGAGGCCAAGAGAGAATCCAGACTGAATCAGTTAGCATGGGGAGCAGCTTTGAGCTAGAACACCTGAGTTGAACCAGTCAGCCAGAGATGAAAAAGAACCAGAAATAACGGTGTGCTTATTCAGCAGTAAGTATGAGAGGCAGAAAATATTCTAGGCCTATGCTAAGCTTCACAGAGGCTAGAAGCTTCCAGGACTAGGTCTAGGTTATCACTCAGATGGAGGTAGTAAGCATCAAAGATTACAATTACACCTAGTGCATAAAAGTTACTTTGACATAGAGCTAATAGGTGAGATTTTGGAAGGCATATATAGAATCCATCCATGGAACTCAGCAATTCCCCTCTGCTGTAGGTAGTGACATACTTGATTCATGCATTTTACAATTCAGCTCCACTGTTCTGATATCCCAGGTATCTAATGGACAACTGTGGAAGATCATTCATTGGGGAAGGGTTAGTGTAGTGCAGAAGAGAGAGGTTCCTTTTGTTTTCAGAGCACCTCACTGCCCTATTCACCTCATCTGGCTGGAATTCAAAATTCAGGTCATAAGGACAGGAGAGGACACATTTTGTCCTTTCTTTTTATGTCTTTCCATTTTGTAGAGAATGATGATGTGAGGTAGCAAAGAGCAGAAGATAAAAGCATAACACTAAGCAGGTCCCCATCAAAGATTTCTAGATACTCTGGGCCTTTTACTCATCATGCAGAAAGGAAGCAGAGGTTGCTAAATATCAGATAGTGTCCTTAGTGATGAAGTTGGTCTGAATACAGAAACATTTTGGGGACTATAAATCAAGATTCTGACATTAGCAGACAGGTGATAAAATGAATAAAATCAGTGAAACTTTAAATCAAAAGTAACATTGCCAATTTTCCTTATAGGTGCGAGGAAATAAACCACCTATTTTCCGTACCTTTCCTCGGAAGCATAGAATTCATGTGCTTGAGGCTCCTGGTGACATTGAGCCAACTCATTCCACCTGTGCTGCTGACAGCAGGGCTCCTGCTGATGCTGAGCCAAATTCTTCCACCTGTGCTGCTGTCAATGGGGCTCCTGCTGATGTTGAGCCAACTACTTCTTCCCAGTGTGCTCCTGACTGTGAGGATCCTGCAGTCATTGAGCCAACTCATTCCACCTGTGCTGCTGACAGCAGGGCTCCTGCTGATGCTGAGCCAAATTCTTCCACCTGTGCTGCTGTCAATGGGGCTCCTGCTGATGTTGAGCCAACTACTTCACAACTTGTTCCTGACAGTGGTGCTCCTGCTGATGTTGAGCCAACTACTTCCCAGTGTGCTCCTGACTGTGAGGATCCTGCAGTCATTGAGCCAACTCATTCCACCTGTGCTGCTGACAGCAGGGCTCCTGCTGATGCT
>OFGF01001433.1_pt1 | contig 15008 bp, 14 predicted proteins | sample 1521711 | NCBI WGS metagenome assembly OFGF01 (sample SAMEA3504092, study PRJEB24116) | mouse gut metagenome | biome: mouse gut; feature: mouse-associated habitat; material: faeces | place: Denmark | collected 2011 | reverse complement strand
TGCATTTCGGCGAGGATTACAACTTCATCGTCTTCGGCCAGAACAACTTCGAGGAGTCCCGGACCAAAGAGGTCCTTCGGGTGGTGAAGTACTCCAAAGACTGGGTCCGCCAGGGGGCGGCCTCTCTCAGTGACGCCAACACCATCGGCGTGATCGAACAACACGGCAACCTCAGCTTCGCCGAGGGGGGCGGGATGCTCTACATCCACTGCGGACACGCCATGTTTACCTGGACCGACGGCTTGAACCACCAGGCCAACATGACCATCTCCGTGGAGCAGGACAGCATGACTGTCGCCGACGCCTATTACGACGTGATGAACCAATCCTATGGCTATGTGAGCCACTCCTTCAACCAGTTCATCCTTGTGGACGAGGACGGCCGCATCGTGGCCATCGACCACGGAGACGCCCACCCCCGGGGCGTGGCGTTCAGCAAGTACTACGCCGACGCCGGGACAGGCCGGTTCCGGGGCCAGGGCTACAACCCCTGGTGCAGCTACGGCAACCTGTTTCAGTTTGCCGGGGCCGTAGGGGCCAACACCACCGGAGCCTCCATCGGCGGGCTGGCCGAGACCCGGGACAGCTACGTGTTCTGCTATAACTATGACGGCAAGGGCGGAAACGGCGACCGCTATATGTACTACCACTGGATGGACAAGGCCACCGGAAAGAGCTGGAGCGCGCAGATCACCAAGACCCCCGGCTCCACAACCCCGGTGCTGGCCCCCGCCGGGCTGGACGGCGGCTATCTGCTGTGGAACGGCAAAAGCGGACATATTGCTAATGACACCCTGTATTACCTCCACTACGGCGCGGACGGAACTCCTGAGCAGTACAAGACCGCCAAAGGCTCCCTGTCTGACTGCCAGCCCATCTATTATAACGGCCAGGTCGTGTGGTATGTCACCAATAACTCCGCCCCGGTGTTTTACACGCTGGACAGCTCCGGCGTGCAGCAGCATTCCACGGTGGGGCAGACGCCCGCCCCAACGCCCACCCCTGCGCCTACTCCGACACCCACGCCTACCCCAACGCCTACTCCCACGCCCACGCCCGGCCCCGGCGTTTCCGACTTCACCGACGTCCCGCCCAGCCACTGGGCCTACAAGGATGTGACCGAGTGCGCGAAAAGGGGCATCGTGGAGGGAATCGGCAACGGCAGGTTTAACCCCCAGGGCGATGTGAGCTACGGCGAGTTCGCCACCATGCTGGCCCGCGCCTTTTACCCCGCCGAGCTGGCTGACTTCAAGGCCAAGTCCGCCGGAAAGCCCTGGTACTGGGCACCAATGACCACGCTGTACTACAACGGCGTCCACCCGGAGGGCACCGCCTCCGTGGATCTGGCCAATAACTGGACAGATATTGCCAACGTGAAGATGACCCGCTATGAGATGGCCATGGTGATGCTGGACGTTATGGGCCGATCCATCCCCGACCGGCAGGCCTGCCTGGACAGCGCGCAGGCCAAGCTCACCGACTGGGGCCAGATCCCCGAGCGTTACCGCTGGCCGGTGGCCGCGGCGGTGGGCAACGGCGTCATCAACGGCACGGATGGCGGCCGGTTCGCGGGTAACGACCGCATGACCCGGGCGCAGGCCTGCGCCGTCCTCATCCGCCTGGACAGCGTAGTCAACGCGGAGCCCCAGCCCACGCCTACGCCTACCCCAACGCCTACGCCGACACCCACCCCGACACCTACTCCCACGCCCGTCCCAACCCCAACGCCCACACCCACCCTGACGCCTACGCCGACAGGAGAAAAGCAGCTGTACCTCGCCAAACCCGTGGTCACGCTGAGCCCGAATCACAGTATGCTGCTCACCTGCCAGACTCTTGAGCCGGACGGCACGCTGAAGGACATCCGATCCGGCGCGGTCTGGACAAACGAGACCCCGGAACTGCTGACGATACGGGAGGACATTGTCTATACCAAGGGGATCTCCGGCACAGGCTACCTGACGGTCTCTTACGAGGGACAAACGCAGCGGCTGACAATCAGGATCATCCCGCTGGCGGATCAGATCAACCTGAGCACCCTGTTTAGATCCCTGCCGCTGGGCTCCAGTTCTTACACCCAGCTCTATGTGTTCAGTACCAGCAAATACTGTGGACAGGACTACACCGTGTCCTGGAGCGTGAATGACCCCAGCGTCCTGGCACTGGAGGCCGTCGCGGGGGACACGTCCCGCGTCCGCTTCACAGGCAAAAGGGCCGGCGACGCCTATGTGGTCTGCCGTGTGTCCCTGCCGGACGGCTCCACGGCGGAGGAGCGTTGCTACGTCCACGTTTACTGACGCTGGGGCTGGAGTGCCAAGGAACACCCGCCGAAAGTTGAGACCCACGAGGAGGTCGGACATTGGGAGACCGATCGCCGTTTTCACAAGCCTAAACGGACATTGCAGAAAAAGAAAAAGAGTGGTATACTACAAAAAAACGCAGCGCATATCCCTGCAAACACTTCGGGAGGGCTTAGATGAAAACCCAAAAATTCTGGCTGTTCCTCATCGGCGCGCTCCTGCTCGTCTCCGCCGCCGCCAGCGTCCTCATATTCCGCGGCAGGGCGGAGGCGTCCGCCGCCCGTATCTATCAAGACGGGGAATGCATCCGCACCATCGAGCTGGACCGCGTTGACGCCCCCTTCTCCTTCACGGTGGAGTGGGAGGGCGGCTATAACCTCATTGAGGTGGAGCGGGGCCGCATCCGTGTGGCGGAGGCGGACTGCCCCGACCAGGTCTGCGTCCGGCAGGGCTGGATTTCCAACAGCGTGGTGCCCATCGCCTGCCTGCCCCACAAGCTGGTCGTCCAGCTGGAGTCCGCCCCCGGCGGCGTGGACGGCGCGACGGGATAGGGGGACGGCATGAACGTAAAAAAGCTGACCCGTCTGGCAATGCTCACCACCATAGCCCTGATCATCTTTATGGTGGAGGCGCAGATCCCCCCGCCCATTCCCATTCCCGGCATCAAGCTGGGGCTGGCCAACATCGTGACGGTATATGCCATGTTCGCCCTGTCGCCGTGGGACACGCTGTCGATTCTGGTGTGCCGGGTGTTTTTGGGCAGCGTGTTCTCCGGCCAGCTCATGACCCTCTTTTACAGCATGGGGGGCGGGCTGCTGTGCTGGCTGGCAATGCTGCTGCTGCGGCGGGTGCTCACAAAAAAGCAGCTCTGGGCCGCCGGAGTGTTCGGGGCCGTGTTCCACAACATCGGGCAGATCCTGGTGGCCATCGCCCTTACCCGCACCCCCGGCCTCATCGCCTATCTGCCCGTCCTGCTGGTCAGCGGCATCCTCACCGGGGCCTTCACCGGCCTGTGCGCCCAGTTTCTCCTGGCGCGCCTGGACAAGCTCGGACAACAACAAGACCCGGCGGCCTGAGCCGCCGGGTCTTTCCGCGCGCAACTGTCCTTCCGCCCCTACTCGGGGGCGGCGTTCCGGCTCACACCACAAAGCGGTATCCCAGCCCCCGGACGGTCTGGATATAGGCGGGCTTGGCCGGGTCCTCCTCGATCTTCTGCCGCAGGCGGCTGATATACACCATGATGGCGTTCTCGTCCACAATGGCGGAGCCCCAGACCAGATCATAGATCATGTCCTTGGTAAAAATCCGGTTCACATTGTCCAGAAACAGCTTCATCATGGCGTTTTCCTTGGAGGACAGCACAATTTCCGCCCCGTCCTTGTAAAACCGCAGGGTGCTGGTGTCGTAGCGGAACGGCCCCGCGGCGAGGACGCTGCCGGTTTCCCCCAGCCCGCCCCGGCTCCGGCGGATCAGGGCCTTCACCTTGGCCCCCAGGGTCACCGGGTTGAAGGGCTTGGTCAGGTAGTCGTCCGCGCCGATGTCCAGGCCGTAGAGGGCGTCGTAGTCCTCCTTGCGCCCGCTGACGATGATGATGGGCAGGCGGATTCCCCGGCCCCGGAGGGTCTGAACCACCTCAAAGCCGTCCATCCCCGGCATATTCACGTCCAGCAGCATCAGGTCGTAGTGGCCCTGGCCCGCCAGCTCGATGGCCTCGGTGCCGCACCGGGCCACATCGGCCTCGATGCCGCTGCTTTTCATCACCTTGCCCAGCATGGTCAGCACGGCCTCGTCGTCGTCCACGATCAGCACGCGGTCAGGCATAGTGTTCCGCCCCCTTTACAGACAAGCCTTCTTATGATAGATTATAGCATATCCCGCCCCCCTTGCGCAAGCCCCGCCGGAACGGGGGGCAGGCCCCATTTTCCCGGGAAAGAGAAGGGAGGATGACTATGGAGAAAAAACGTCCCGGCCCCCGGTACAGCCCCGTCCTCCCCGTCCTCGCCCTGGCTGTCATTCTGGCCGGGCTTTTCGCCATGTCCGGCGTGTTCACCGGGAGCCAGCGGCAGCTGCTGGACGGGCAGGACGGCCAGCTCACCAAGACCGCCCAGTCGGTGGACAACAACATCTTGGGCCACTTTGTCTGGTACTGCTCCGACCTGGAATACATCACGGCGCGGACGGGCTTCCTGCGGGCGGAGGCGGACTATCTCGCCGGCGGCGGGGCGGAGGAGCTGCTCTGCTACCTGCGGGAAAGCCCCCTGCCCAAAACCGTCATGGTGGAGCTGATGCTGGTGCTGCGGGAGGGGGCGGTAGTGCTGTCCACCGGGGACAGTGCCGACTACGCCTTCTTGTCCGCCATCGGGCAGATCGGGCAGGTGGGTGTCTCCCTGTGGGCGGACGGGGCGGGGCGGCCCTATGTGGCCCTGCTCCTGGAGAAAGAGGAGCTGAGCTACGCCGCCCTGATCGACGGGGAGGTGTTCTTCGCCATCGCCGAGCGGCAGACCGCCGCCGATTCCGCCGACCGCATCCTGGTGCTGGACGCGGCGGAGCGGTTCTTCTTCCACCGCACCCAGGAGGGCATCCGGGTGGACCCGGTGAATCAGCTGGACCCCGCCGTCCACAGCAGCCTGGGCATCATGCTGGAGATCCAGCGGTCGGGGGAGCCCCAGGCCAGGTTCTTCCAGGCCGGAGGGCAGCCGGCGGGGGGGAGCTACACGGCGCGTATGTCCGTCCTCCCCGCCTCCGGCAATGAGAACGGCTGCTTTACCGTGGGGGTGGCCCGGAATTATGAGCTGGTGTCCCGGCCCTTCCGGTCGGCGGCGGTTCAGATGGCCCTGTGCGGGGTGCTGGTGATGGCGGGGGCGGCTCTGATGGGCCTGTTTCTCCTGCGCTCCCGCCGGAGCCACCGGCAGGCCCAGGAGGAGCTGGCGGTGCTCCGGGCCAAGTCGGAGGCCATGGAGGCCCTCAACGCCCAGACCCGGGACATGGCCCACCGCCAGCGGCTGGAGGCCATCGGCACCCTCACCTCCGGCATCGCCCACGAGTTCAACAACCTGCTCACCCCCATCATGGGCTACAGCATCCTCATCCTGGAGAAGCTGCCCCCGGAGGACACGGAGTCCTACGACAACGCGCTGGAGATCTACAACGCCTCCCAGAAGGCCAAGCGGATCATCTCCCGGCTGTCCAACCTGTCCCGGAAGGGCGTCCCCGGCGAGCCGCGCCCCGTCCGGCTGGACCCGCTGGCGGCCCAGGTGCTGGAGGTGGCGGCTCCTGCCCGGCCCAAAAACGTGCGGGTGGAGACGGGCTTTGCCGCCGGGGACGGCCTGATCCTGGGGGACGAGACCCAGCTGTTCCAGCTGACGCTGAACCTGGTGCTCAACGCCTTCGAGGCCCTGTCCGCCCAGGGGGGGACGGTGCGGGTATCCACCGCCGCCCGGGGGGGCCGGGTCACGCTGCGGGTGGCGGACAACGGCCCCGGCGTCCCCGACGAGGTAAAGGCCCAGATCTTTGACCCCTTCTTCACCACCAAAGGCTCCGGCAAGGGCATCGGCCTGGGTTTGGCCATCGTCCAGCAGATTGTGGAGGCCCACGGCGGGGCCATCTCCCTGGACAGTGCCCAGGGGCAGGGCACCGCCTTCACCATCTCCTTCCCCGCCGCCCCGCCGGAGGGGGAGGGGCCGCCCCCGGCGTGACCGCCGCGCCGGGGACATTTGTCTATTTCTTAACAAATATTAAGGAGGCGTATATCTGCCGTTAAGGCAGCGGGCGTAAACTGGTCGAAAAAGAGGAGGCGGTTGTTATGCTGGAGCAGCTGGTGGAGCTGGTGCTGGAGGTGCTGATCCCCCTGTGCGAGATGATGGGCATCCTGGTCATCGCCGTGTCCACGCTCACCGCCTTTTGGAAGTATTTCCGGGGGCTGTTCACCCGTTCCCCCGGGGACGTGAAGTCCCAGCTGGCCTCCGGGCTGGCCCTGAGCCTGGAATTCAAGATGGCCGCGGAGATCTTGAAAACCGTGCTGGTACGGGACATGACCGAGCTGATGGTGCTGGGCGCGGTCATCATTCTGCGTGCTTTGCTTTCATTCCTGATCCACTTTGAAATGAAGCAGCATGATACATCCAACCATGAGACCATAGGAGGAATTGTAAAATGAAACGGATTACTGCCCTGCTGCTGTCCGCCCTGCTCCTGCTGTCCGCGCTGGCGGGCTGCACCACCGTGGTGGTGGGCCCCGAGGGGAACAAGCCCTCCGGCGGCACTCCCGCCCCCGGAACCCAGGCCCCCGTTGAGACCCAGCCCGCCTCCGCCGGCGGCGACGCCGTCAAGACCGGGCTTGCCGTGATCCCCGGCCTGGGCAGCAGCAAGGACGCCTCCGCCGAGGGCGACGGCGTGGCCCAGAGCGAGATCCTGCTGGTTGCCGTCACCGTGGGGGACGACGGCGTCATTGACAGCTGCGTGATCGACAACATCCAGGCCAAGATCGGCTTCAACACCTCCGGCGCGCTGACCACCGATCCCGCCACCACCTTCCCCAGCAAGAACGAGCTGGGCGACGGCTACGGGATGCGGAAGGCCAGCTCCATCGGCAAGGAGTGGAACGAGCAGCTGGCCGCCCTGGCCGACTACGCCAAGGGCAAGACCGTGGAGGAGCTCAAGACCATGGCCGTGGGCGAGGACGGCAAGGCCGGGGACGTGGATCTGGCCGCCTCCGTCACCCTGTACATCGGCTCCTTTGTGGACGGCATTGAGGCCGCCGTGAAGAACGCCGCCCACATGGGCGCGTCCAAGGGCGACAAGCTGGGCCTGTCCAGCGAGACCAGCATGAGCAAGAGCAAGGACGCCTCCGCCGAGGAGGAGGGCCTGGCCCAGGCTTACGCCACCATCGCCGCCGTCACCTTTCACGGCGACACCGTCACCAGCTGCTGCATCGACGCGGTGCAGGCCAACGTGAACTTCGACACCGCCGGACACATCACCACCGACCTGACCGCCGCCCCCAAGACCAAGAACGAGCTGGGCGACGATTACGGGATGCGGAAGGCCAGCTCCATCGGCAAGGAGTGGAACGAGCAGGCCGCCGGCTTCTGCGCCTACGTCACCGGAAAGACCGTGGCGGAGATCAAGGGCCTGGCGGTGGACGAGGGCGGCAAGGCCGCAGACGCGGATCTGGCCGCCACCGTCACCGTGGGCATCGGCGAGTTCCAGACCCTCATCGAGAAGGCCGCGAAGTAAAGATCATGGACATCAGGGGCGGGCCCGCCGGCTCGCCCCTGATGGTGAAGGAGGGGCAAGGATGAAATTCAGGCTTTTGGCGGCCGCGCTGTCGCTGCTGCTGCTGGGCGGCTGTGCCGCCGGAACCGTCCCGGGGCAGGGGCCCCGGCGGTTTGAGGCCAGCTTCCTCACCCTCTTTGACACGGTGACCACCATTGTGGGCTATGCGGAGACGGAGGAGGACTTCCGCCGGACCGCCCAGCAGCTCCACGATGAGCTGCTGGAGTACCACCAGATGTTCGACATCTACCACGAGTACGCGGGCATCAACAACCTGAAAACCGTCAACGACCGCGCCGGGGGCGAGCCTGTGGAGGTAGATTCCCGGCTCATCGATCTGCTGGTGTTCTGCCGGGAGCTGGACGAGCTTACCGGAGGGCGGGTGGACGTGACCATGGGCAGCGTGCTGGCCCTGTGGCACGAGGCCCGCAGCAGCGGCGTGGACGACCCGGAGCACGCCGCCCTCCCCGACAGCGGTGCCCTGAAGGAGGCGGCGGAGCACACCGGATTCGAGCTTTTGGAGATCGACCGGGAGGCATCCACCCTCCGGCTCACCGACCCGCTGGCCCGGCTGGACGTGGGGGCGGTGGCCAAGGGCTACGCGGTGGAGCGGGTGTGCCAAAACGCTCCAGAGGGCCTGCTGCTGAGCGTGGGCGGCAACGTCCAGGCCACCGGGCCAAAGCCCGGGGGAGAGCCCTGGGTGGTGGGCGTCCAGGAGCCGGACGGGGGCAAGGAGGATTACCTCCACACCCTGTACGTCTCGGACTCCTCCGTGGTCAGCAGCGGCGACTACCAGCGGTATTACACCGTGGACGGCGTACGCTACCACCATATTATTGACCCGGACACCCGGTATCCCGGGACCCGGTGGCGGGCAGTCACCGTGCTGTGTGCCGACTCCGGGCTGGCGGACGGGCTGTCCACCGCCCTGTTCCTCCTCCCCCGGGAGGAGGGGGAGGCCCTGGCCCGTCAGTGCGGGGCCGAGGCCCTGTGGGTGGCGGCGGATGGAACCCTGTCCTGCACCGGCGGCTTCCAGGAGGCCGTCCGCACTTGAGAGCCTGTTCAAAATCTGTCAAAACGCCATCCCGGCACATCTTTTCCCGCTGGGCCGCGTTGATTTGACTGGAAATACACAAAGTATTCCTGCGTCAAATCGCCTTGCCCAGCAAAAAAATCTGTGCCCGTCTGGCATTCCGCCAGATTTTAAACAGGCTCTAAGAGAATGTCCGGGCGGAGCTGTTGGAAGAACCTCACCCGGACATGTCATTCTTATTCTATCACATGAACCTGTGGTTTGTCCAAGCTAACCGCACAAAAACCGTTAAAATTCGTCAGGAAATTCCATCCGAAGGGGGAATGCCAGCCCTCAGCCACGCCAAAACCGCCTGGGGGGTGCGGGCGGGCAGGGCCATGTACTGGTGGGCGTCCCGGATTTGGTCCAGGTAGTGGGCGTCGCTGCCGTCGAAGTGGGGCACCCCCCGCAGGTCGGGCCGGTCAAAAAGATCCGGCGGGCAGTTCCGGGAGATCTCCGCCGTGGAAAAGCCCATGGCCGGGTCCCACAGCCCCAGGTTGGCCAGCAGGGAGAAGGAGGGGCGGTCGATGTGGGCGGGGAAGGCCACGCCGCCGAAGGACGCCGCCAACGCCGCCGTGTCATAGATGCCGATGGAGGAGGCCCCGGCCAGAAAGGCTGTCTCCTCGCCCAGAACGCGCTCCTCCTCGTCCATGTAGAGCTGGGGGCCAAAGACGGCGGGATTGTTTTCCATGGGGGGCAGCTTTTCCCGCACCAGGGCGGAAAAGGCGTCCGCCTCCTCCAGGCCGGGGAACAGGCACACCACATGGGCCTCCTCGGCGGTGGTCAGCTCCATCCCCGGCAGGGCCAGCAGGCCGTAGTGCTCCGCGGCGCGGCAGAAGGCGGCGCAGTTGCCGCAGGTGTTGTGGTCGGTGAGGGCCGCCACCTCAATGCCCGCCAGGGCGCACATACCCGCCAGGTTGGCGGGCGTGTTGTCCTCCCCGCCGCAGGGCGACAGGCAGCTGTGGAGATGGAGGTCGAAGGCATATTGTTCCATGATCCGGCCTCCAGTCCGTTTATGATTTCCTCACGCCTCCAGGAGACGGCCCAGCCGGACGGCGCAGTCAAACACGGAAAGCTCCGTGCCCAGCAGGGTGATCCCCTGGGCCTTTGCCCGGTCCAGCAGGGGCGGGTCGGGCACCACGCCCTCCGCCAGCACCACGCAGGCGGTATCCGCCAGGGCGGCCACCGCCGCCACGTTCACATTGCTCATGATGGTGAGCCACGCGCCCCCGGCGGGGGCACGGCCCATCACCCAGCTCAGCAGGTCGCCGCAGTAGCCCCCCTCCACCGGGCGATCGGGGTCGTCCAGGTGAAATACGGTGAGGGGGATGGAGTCGATCAAGCCCTGTACTGTTATCATGGAATCACCAGCCTTTCATCGGTCGTCCAGCAGCGGGGGCAGGCCGCCGCAGGCGTCCTCCTGGCGGCGGCGGAAGGGGGCGGGGAGATACCCGTCCGCGTCCGTCTTGCCCGCCATGTGCTGCATCCGCTCCCGCACCTTGAAGATGCAGTCGTCCTCGCTGGCCCGGCCCATCACCACGTCCTCGGCGAAGGCCCGGCAGGAGGGGGCACCGCAGGAGCCGCACCGCAGGCCGGGGAGCTGCTCCTCCAGCTTCTGGATGGCCCGCATCTTCTCCATGGCCCGGCGGCGGTTGGAGTCCAGCTGGAAGGTGGGCAGGAACTCCGGCTTCTTGGTGTAGTCCAGAATGTCGCTGACTTCCTCCCGGTCTGCCGTCCGGGGCCGGACGGGGGAGAGGTTGGTCATCAGGCCCTTCAGCCGCATCTTGGCGGTGAAGGGGTTCTCCACCGTGAGACAGCCCCCCAGGCACCCCTGGGTGCAGGCCCGCAGCTCGATGAAATCCGCCTCGGGCATACGGCCGTCCTCGATCTCCTCGAGTATGCGGATCACGTTGTTGATACCGTCCACGGCGATGTAGTTCTTGTCCCGGCGGGACAGGGCCTCGCCCCCGGCAAAGGCCCAGCTCACCCCGGCGGCCCCCGCCGCCATGGGCTTCAGATTGTCCAGATCCAGCTGGCGCATGGGGTCCAGCAGGGCCAGGTATATATCCTTGATGGCGAAGGCCCCGTCCACCACCTGCCGCTTCAGCCCCTCCGGGGCCGCGGCGGCGGTGACCTGGGAGGTGCAGGGGACGATGGTGAACACACCGATCTCCTCCGGGGACAGCCCGGTGGACTCCGCCGCCCTCCGGCGGGCCAGAACGGCGGCCAGCTCCAGGGGGGTGATCACCGGGGCGATGTGGCCCAGCAGGTCGGGGAAGCGGATGCAGATCAGCCGCACCACGGCGGGGCAGGCGGGGGAGATCTCGGGCTTCAGGGTGCCGTCCCCGGTGCGGTGGTCCAGGCAGTCCGCCAGCAGCTCTGCGGCGGCGGCGGACTCGAACACGTCGTCAAAGCCGATGGACAGCAGGCCGTTGAGCACGATATTGATATCGTCCAGGTGGTGGAACTGCCCGTAAAGGGCGGGGTCGGGGACGGCGATGTTATACTGGAAGCGTTTCAGCATATAGAAATCGCTGCCGGTGGACTGCACCGCCTGGTGGGGGCACACCTGGACGCAGGTGCCGCAGTCGATGCAGCGGTTGGGCAGGATAGTGGCCTTGCCGCTGCGCACCCGGATGGCTTCCGTGGGGCAGCTCTTGATGCAGGTGGTGCAGCCCCGGCATTTTTTCAGGTTGAGGGAGACAGAGTGGCGCACGCCGGTTACCTCCTTCGGGTTTGATGCAAAGCGCGGCTTGCGGTGCGCCTCACTCAATGTGCACCACCATGGTGACGGTGGTGCCCACGCCGACGGTGGACTCCACCGTCATCTCGTCGCTGTACTTTTTCATGTTGGGCAGGCCCATGCCCGCCCCGAAGCCCAGATCCCGCACCGAGTCGGCGGCGGTGGTAAAGCCCGCCTGCATGGCCTTGCCGATGTCGGGTATGCCGGGGCCGGTGTCGGTCAGGGTGATGGTGATGTCGTCCAGGCCCACGTCCACCCGGGCGGTGCCGCCGTTGGCGTGTATGACCATATTGATCTCGCCCTCGTACATACACACGGACACCCGGCGGATCACGCTGGGGTCCAGCCCCAGCTTCCGCAGGGCCTGCTTCACGCCGGAGGACGCCTCCCCCGCGTGGGTGAGGTCGCCCCCCTCCACCTGGTAGGACAGGGTAATGCAGTCGTCCATGGCACTCACTCCCTCAGCCCGTTGAGGTACAAAAGGCCGCAGGCGTTATACATCCGCTCCTTGGTGGCCATCACCACCAGCTGCCGATCCTGGGCCAGATCCAGAATGGCCTGGTCGGGCTGCTTGCCCCGGACAAAGACGATGCACTTCATGTCCATCATCTCGGCGGTGCGCACCACCTGGGGGTTCACCAGCCCCGTCAGCAGCAGGGCCTGGTTTTTCACGTAGGCCAGCACGTCGCTCATAAAATCGCTGCCGCAGGCGGAGCGGACCTCGGTGTCCAGCAGCTCCTGGCCGCACAGCACCTCGGCGTGCAGAATGTCGCGGACTTCTTGTAACGTCATTCTAAAGATACCTCCTCATTCCCAAAGTCCCTACCAGCATACCATAAAATTCAACAAAAGCCAATAGAAAAAATTGAAAATTCTTGTGAAAGCTGCGGACGATGGGCAAAAACCGTCCCCGGCTCCAGATTCTGGAGCCGGGGACGGTTCATTTGCCATCGGGAACTGCTCAAAGGTGCTGACGGGCTTCCGGCTGAAGCACCCGGGCCAAAATAGTCGCCGCCTGTGCGCGGGTCAGCTCGCCGTCGCCGTGGAAGCGTCCGGTCTTGTCCACCCCAACCAGGATACCGGCCCCGTAGAGCCGGAGGATGGCCCTCGTGCCGTACCTATCTCCCAAGTCAGGGATGTTAGAGGTATCGTTGATGACCTCCAGCTCATCCGCCACAGCCCCGTCGATCAGGTAGGCGAACATAGCGCGGGTTGCGCGCTCCTTGGGGAAGGTGCTCAAGGCGTCACTGCTGCTGAAGCTGCCGTCCGGGTTGGGATGGGAGGAGCCGATAAGCTCGCACATATCCGCCACCGCGTTGTAACCGTAATACTGGAGCCAGAAGGCGGCGGGATACCACCACTCGTTCACACACTTGGCGGCGTTGTAATCGGGGTTTACCGCATAATACATCCCGTGGAAGATGCTGTCGATCTTCTCCTCAAATAAATAGCCCGTACCCAAAGCACCATAGCTCATGTGGCCCCCGGCAAAGGCGTAGCTTTTCCATGTACCCTGGAAGGATTTGATCGGGGAGAAGCCCTCCAGCCCCAGCTCCATGGTGCAGCTCTTGGGCAGGGTGGTGTCGTCCCGTTTGCCGGTCAGAGCGACATATTCTTCATTAAAGCTCGCCGGGCCGTTGTCCTGGTTAAATTCGGCAAACAGCTTCCCGTTTTCATCGTAAAAACGGGCGTAGGACTTGGTCAGGTCGGGCAGCTCAGGCAGGGCACCATCCCCTCCGTGGGTCAGGCTGCAAAGCCGTCCTGCCAGCGCGACCGCCTCGGCCACGGTCAGCTTTCCGTTGGGGTCGAATGTGGTGGCTGTCTTTCCGGTGAACAGCTCCTTCTCATAGCAGTACAGGATATCATCATAAGCCCAATGGTTCTCCGCCACATCGGTAAAGGGCAGGGTTCCTTCCGTTTGGGCAGGCGGGGTATCGGCGAGAGCGGGCACGCACAGCGTGAAAGTCATTGCCAGAGCCAGGAGGACAGGCAGACATCTTTTTTTCATAGCGTTTGCTCCTTTCTTATGTCTTGTGATTTTTCCCAACAAAAATTGTCTTGCTATGGAAAAGTATAGCAAATTGATGAAGGAAAGTCAAGGGAAGGGTAAAAATCGTCCCCGGATCCAGAATCTGGAGCCGGGGACGCAGGGCTTAGGGTTCGGAGGGTGTCTCAGGCCAGACGAACAGCCGCTTCTGCCGGACCAGGTAATAGCCCAGCCCCGCCAAATCCGCCAACGCCCAGCCGATAGGCACCGACCACCAGATGCCCGACACCCCCAAGGCGGGGACGGCGGACAGCAGGTGGGCCAGGGCCACCCGGGTGCCCAAGGAGATCACCGTCAGCACCACCGACATACCGGGCCGGCCCAGGGCCCGGTACAGCCCGTACAGCAGGAACAGGCAGCCGATGCCGCAGTAGAACGCGCCCTCGACGCGCAGGTAGCGCACCCCCTCGGCCACCGTCTCCAGATCCCCCGGCTCGGTGAACAGGCCCATGAGGGGGGCGGCGAAGGCGAACACCAGGGCGGACACCAGGGCGCAGAATACAAAGGAGGCAATGACCGCCCCCTTCAGCCCCGCCCGGATCCGATCCTCCTTTTTGGCCCCGTAGTTCTGGGCGATGAAGGTAGAGAAGGCGTTGCCGAAGTCCTGCACCGGCATATAGGCGAAGGAGTCGATCTTCACCGCCGCGGCAAAGGCGGCCATCATCGTGGGGCCGAAGCTGTTCACCAGGCCCTGCACCAGGAGAATGCCCAGGTTCATCACCGACTGCTGGACGCAGGTGAGGACGGAGAAGCCGGCGATCTCCCGCACCCGGCGGGGGCGCAGGGCGAAGGGTCCCCGCAGCTCCGGACAGCGGACGAGGGCATAGGCGGCGATACCCAGGCCGGAGGCGTACTGGGCGATGACGGTGGCCTCCGCCGCCCCTGCCGCGCCCCGGTCCAGCCCCAGCACGAACCAGAGGTCCAGGGCGATGTTCAGCGCGGCGGACACCGCCAGAAAGACCAGGGGGATCATGGAATTGCCCACCGCCCGCAGGAAGGAGGCGAAGTAATTGTAAAGGAAGGTGGCGGCGATGCCGCAGAAAATGACGGAGAGGTATTCCCGCATCATGGGCCACACCGCCTCCGGCACCTGGAGGAACACCTCGATCCAGTCCATGCACAGGAAGGCGGCGGCGTTGAGGACGGCCGTCAAGGCGGCGATGAGGACAAAGGCGGCGTGGGCCCCCTCCCGCAGGCCGTCCCGGTCCCGCTGGCCGAAGCGGATGGAGAACACCGCCCCGCTGCCCATGCACAGGCCCAGCAGGATGGAGGTGAGGAAGGTCATGAGGGTGAAGGAGGAGCCCACCGCCGCCAGGGCGTTCTTGCCCAGATACCGGCCCACAATCAGGGTATCCGCGATATTATAGCACTGCTGGAGCAGGTCGCCCAGGATCATGGGGACGGCGAAGCGCAGCATGGAGCCCATCACCGGACCCTGGGTCAAATCCCGGTTCATGGCATTCCCTCCCTTTCAAGCTGAGAACTTGTATTCACAGCGGAAAAAGACCCGTCCACACGGCGTTTGAGGTTGTGAATACAGGTTCTGAGGCGGGGAGGTCAGCCCTCCCCGCC
>OFGF01001429.1_pt1 | contig 15053 bp, 11 predicted proteins | sample 1521711 | NCBI WGS metagenome assembly OFGF01 (sample SAMEA3504092, study PRJEB24116) | mouse gut metagenome | biome: mouse gut; feature: mouse-associated habitat; material: faeces | place: Denmark | collected 2011 | reverse complement strand
TCCCACTGCGCGGCGTCATCCCGGTATTCGGAGAAACAGGCCGCATAGGCGGAGTAATGGAATTCTTCTTCCAGCTCTTTGTGAAAGAAGGCATCCACTTCATGGCATTTATCATGCGCCCCGTCCTGTGCAAGCCTTTCGGTCACAGCCCTGCAGATGCCGTTCATGAAAAGCCGCATTTCGGAAGCATCGTTCATATTCAGGATATTATTGAGCCGCAGTTGGGCACAGCGGATGATGCCGTCGAAGGCGGCAAAGGTGGTGTAGTGATAAAGCATGAGACGCCTCCAGGAAAAGGAAATATAATCATTAGCAATATTGTACTCTCTTTTTGCCATAGATACAACGTTTAAAACATAATAGTGCAGTTTGTTGGTAACAGTGAAGCCGCAGGCGAAGCTGCTGCGTTTGATGATTCCCACAAGCGACGAGCCGGGCCGCTTGTTGCGGGGAGGCAGACCCTAATCCGGACAACTCTCCCTTGCCACATAACTGACCGGAAATTTGCGGTTGTCCATATCAAATTCATAGGCGGTCAGCCTCTCATATACGATCTGCAGGCAGGCGGCCGCCATCTGTTCCATGGGCAGCTGGATGACAGAGAGGGAGGGGATGGAGAACTCCTGCTGTTCGATATTGCCGTTGCCGACGCTGATGATTTCGATCTGCCCGGGCACGTCGATCTGGTTATTGTAGAAGGCCTTCAGGGCGCCTCTGGCGATGGCGTCCGACGCACAGAACAGACAGTCCGGGAAAGGGTCGATATTGCACAGGCGCAGGGCGCCTTCATAGCCGCCGCGCATACTGTCGTCAACCAGAATGGAAACGGGCGGTTCCATGCCGGCCTGGCTGGTCTCATATTCAAATACATTACTACGGATGTTCATGCCGTTGAAGGTGGCGGGCGCTTTCAGAAGCGCCGGCCGCTTTTTCTGATGTTTTGCGAATATCCGGGCAGGAAGTGTGCCGATCGTGCGGTCATCCATATTGACCGTGGCGTAACGTTTTGAGTAACGGTTGTACAGGACGGTGGGAATATAAAACTGCGCCTTTTCCAGATATTCCATGTCGATCTCCGAGGCATTACAGATGATCATGCCGTTGCTGCCGAGCAGAGTCCTTGAAGACAGGGCTTCATGCAGGCGGTTGACCTTGTAGGGCTTGATCTGCAGTTCGCAGGCATATTTATGTTCCAGCAGCGCGGACTGCAACCCGTTCAGGAAACGGGACAGGATATTGGCGCGGATATCGGTAGCCCAGAAAAGGGTGATCACAGCGCTGGAACGGCTGCCGCCGCGCAGGATCTTCGCCTGGGTGTTGGGTGTGTAGCCCAGCGCCCGTGCCGTCTCAAGCACTTTTTGTTGTGTTTTTTTTGATATTTTTCTTACATCTCCGTTGCCTTTCAGGACGATGGATACCGTGCTGGGAGACAGATTGGCAGCAGCGGCGACGTCTTTGATCGTTACCATGGAATACCTCGTGCGTTTGGTCAGCCTTATTGTTCGATAGAAAAAAGCAAATCTGTTTGTCATTTTCTACAGTATATTATAAAGAAACTTTCTGTGTGATACAAGTAGTGCAATGCTATTTGAAATCGATTATTATAACGTTGTACCATTGACAACTAGAAGAAATGGGAATAGAATAAGTACTAACAGTACAACGTTATACTATCGTGAAATGATATGATACTACCTGATGCCCCTATGCCACAGACCGGTGCCGGACACAGATGCCGCTTCTGAAAGATCAGGGAGACGGCCACAAAGTTGCCTGCCATTTGATGGAGAAGTGACGGTTGTGTAAACCGGACGCAGGAAGGAAGTGCTGCCGGCAAGGAATAGCGGCAGCAAAAAGCATCGTCGGCAGTAAATTATATCACCAGTAAAGTTATGCTGCTGTTCAGAGCAGTAGCGGCAGCAGCAACGCGAAATGCAGGAAGGAGTGGAGTGTATGGCAGAAGACATGTTTGAACAGCTGCTCCGGCGTACCAGGGAGGATTACGATTCTCTGGGAATACCGGTGACGGAAGGGGAGGTGACGGCTGAGGAGATGATGCTGCCCATGCCGGATGGTGTGGAGTTGAAGACTTATCTATTTCATATGGCACAGGATGACCTTTGGGAAGGTGCACGAAGTTTTCCGGTGATCCTGCAGAGAAGTCCTTATTTTCATGCGATGGATTCCTACCGCCTGCATGGCATGGAACTGGCAAAAAGAGGCTTCGTCTACATTGTCCAGTGCTGCCGCGGCACAGGCGAATCGGAGGGCACGTGGGAACCAAACGTCAATGAGAGGCAGGACGGACTGTGCACGGTCAGGTGGCTGGCAGAGCAGCGCTGGGTGAAGAACATCGGCTACTGGGGAGATTCCTATCTGGCGCTGACCGGATGGTGCATGGCGGATGCGGTGCCGGAGAAGGTAAAGGGCATGTATCTGGGCGTGTACGGCACGGACCGCTTCACATCCGCGTACTGCAAAGGACTTTTCCGGCATGACGTACTGACCTCCTGGGCGATGGAAAACGCCGGCCGCCCGGTGGATGCAGATTATATGGAGAGCTGTCGGTTCAGGCCCCATGACCGGGTGGATGAAGCGCTCTGGGGCGGTGAGCTGCCCTGGTACAGGAACTGGATCCATGCCACGAAAGAAGACGATCCCTACTGGCAGGAAGGTTTTTGGCAGCTTCTGCGGGATATCCCGAAGCAGGTGAAGATTCCGCTTTTGATTCGGGAAGGCTGGTATGACCATCATCTGGGAAGTGCGCTGAAATCTTACGAGACGCTGAATGATGCAGTGCGGGAAGCGTGTACGCTGCAGATTGGCAGCTGGAACCACTTTTCCATGAACTGTCTGGAGTGGAGTGAGCCGGAGAACCTGCAGAACAGCGAAGTGAAGTCTATGGTCGAATGGTTCCGGCAGCTTCTGGTGGAGGAAAAGGTGCCGGAGAAGAAGATTCACTTCTATATTATCGGTGCGGATACATGGGTGGAGGCCAAAGAGTGGCCGATCTGTCCCGATCATGTGAAGAGATGGTGCCTGTCTGCGAAGCAGGCGGCGGATGCGGCCGGAGCGCGCAGGCTGGAAGTATATAAAGAGGATGAAGTGCATAAAAGCGCAGCGGCAGATGAAGCGACATGTGAGGAAGCCGCCGGGGTGGAATACACCTATGACCCTGATGATCCGGTGCCGTCTCTGGGCGGGGAATCCATGTTAAAGACGATGGAGCATGTAGGCAGCATGATACAGCCGAAGATGGGCTGGCGGGAGGACGTGATCTCATTCCTTTCGGACCCGGTGCAGGAGGCATTCGTGATCGGCGGTAAGATCAGGGTGAACCTGACGGTGGCCAGCGACTGCCAGGATACCGCTTTTACTGCGAAACTGATGGAAGTGCGGGAGAATGGCGAGAGCATCAATATCCGCTCTTCGATCACCACCATCGCGGCGGATGCAGCGGGCGGTGTATACGAGCCGGGGACGGAGGCAAAAGTGCAGATAGAAATGTGGGATATTGCATGGCAGGTGAAAGCCGGATCAAGACTGCGACTGGATATTTCTTCTTCTGATTTCCCGCAGTATGCGGCGCATACGAATTATCACGGCGTCTGGTCCAGACAGGAACAATGCCGCATCGCACACCAGACGGTTTTCTGCGGTAAAGGATCCACATTGGAGATTCCGGTGATCAGATATCAGGAGCGCTCAGGATCAAAAGTAACAGTATAAAAAGGATAGTAGGAACTGTCCGTGGATATCCTGATGTGCGGTGGCGGCCACGGATATCTGTACAAGGAAAATCATTGGTTTTATTATAAAAGACAGAGCGGCATTCCGATTGACGGTGTGCCGCAGGGCAAAGTGAAAGGAGGATATGCTGTGAAGAAAATAGCGATAGGAGGAGGACAGGGATTCTGGGGCGATTCCCCGGATGCTGCGATCCATATGATCAGGAAAGGGGATATCCAGTATATGGCCTGTGATTTTCTGGCCGAGCTGACCCTGTCCATTATGGCAAAACAACAGTTAAAGGATCCGTCAAAAGGCTATGCGCCGGACTTTGTGACAAGGATCTTAAAGGAAGCAGGCAAGGAAGCCTGGGAGAAGAGGATCAAGATCTGTACCAACGCAGGAGGCATGAACATTCAGGGCTGTGTGGATGCGATCAAAGGCTTCGCCACGGAACAGCATATGAAAGGATACAAGATCGGCTATGTGACCGGTGATGATATTAAGGATAAGATCCCGCAGCTTTTGAAGGATGGATGGACTTTCCCGAACTTCGACTATGACGGGGATTTCACACAGATTCTGGATAAGATCTACAACTGCAATGCATATATCGGGCATGAGGGTGTGGAGGAAGCGATCGCAGCGGGCGCGGATGTGGTGGTAACAGGACGTGCGGCTGACAGTGCGCTCTTTTTGGCGCCTTTTGCCTATGAGTTCGGCTGGGCGGACGACGACTGGGATAATCTGGCAAGAGGCATCATGGCAGGCCATTTGCTGGAGTGCGGCGGTCAGGGAGCAGGCGGCAACTACATGTATGACTGGAGAAGCGTGCCGCGCATGGAAGATTTGGGATTCCCGATCGCCGAGATCACGGATGACACTTTCGAGATCACCAAGGCGCCCGACTGCGGCGGCATCATCTGCGAGCAGAGCTGTAAGGAACAGTTCCTGTATGAAGTGCTTGATCCGGCCAACTATATCACACCGGATGTAAATGTGGATATCAGCAGGGCTACGATCACACAGGTCGGCGAGAACCGCGTGCGCATCGGCAACATTCACGGCAAACAGCGTCCGGATACCCTGAAACTCTGTGTGGGCTACCACAAGGGCTGGAAGACAGTGTCCATGCTGAGCTTTGCATGGCCGGATGCCTACGAGAAGGCAAGATACTGCGCGGACATCATTATGAAGAAGATGGAAAAGCGGGGCATGAAGGCGGACGATGTACATATCAGCTTTATTGGTGTCAACAGCCTGCATCTGGGCGTTGCGGACATGAGCGAGGAGACGTTGAAGAACCTGAATGAGTGCGTGATGCGGATTGCCGTATTCTCGGAGGACAAGAGCGAATGTATGAAGATCATACCGGAGATCAGTCCCATGCAGCTGAACGGACCTCCAGGAGCCTCTTTCTTCGGCGGCAGAGCACATGTGCAGGAAGTGATGGCGCTTTGGCCGACGACGATTCCCCGCGAAGCAGTTGACGTTCAGACACACATGATCGAAATATAGGCATACGAGGAGGAAAGATGATATGCGCGAAATATATTTGAATGATATTGCACACGGCAGAAGCGGTGATAAGGGAGACACGAGCAACATCTGTGTGTTTGCACGCAGGCCGGAATATTATAAGATCATCGAGAGAGAAGTGACGCCGGAAAGACTCCACGACTTTTTCGGGGATATGGTGAAAGGCGAGATCGTCCGCTACGATCTTCCCAGCCTGGGCGGTTTTAACTTCGTGATGCGCCATGCGCTGGGCGGCGGCGCTACCATGAGCCTGCGGCTGGACAGCCTCGGCAAATCCATGGGCAGTGCGATCATGCGTCTGAAAGTTCAGGTGGAGGATGACGAAGTCTGAGACACAGTTGCAACAGAAAACAGGGGCGTTCCGATAGATTCGCCGACTGGGAAAGGAGCAGAACTATAAAATGGAGACTCAAAAGGAAATGCAGGCGCTTCAAAATCTGACCGTGCTGGATCTGACCAGAGTGGTGTCCGCTCCCTATGCGGCTTCCGTTCTGGGGGATTTTGGAGCAAATGTCATTAAGATAGAGATGCCGGGCAGCGGTGATGACGCCAGAGGCTACGGTCCCTATGAGAATGGGGAAAGCATGTACTATGCCAACCTGAACCGCAACAAAAGAGGCATCACGCTGAACCTGAAAACACAGGAGGGCAAAGACATCCTGAAATCTCTGGTAAAGGAGGCTGATATCCTGCTGGAGAACTACCGTCCGGGGGTGATGGATAAGCTGGGGCTGGGCTATGACGTGCTCAAAGAAATCAATCCCGGACTGATTTACGGAGCGCTTTCAGGATTCGGCTCCTACGGGCCATACTCCCAGCGTCCGGGGTATGATATCATATCACAGGGCATGGGCGGCCTGATGAGCGTCACCGGCGCCAAAGGAGGAGAACCCACCAGATCCGGCAATGCGATGGGAGATATTCTGGGCGGCATGAATCTGGTGATCGGCGTGCTGATGGCGGTGAATGCCAGAAATATGACCGGCGTAGGCCAGCGGATCGACGTATCCCTTGTGGATTCGGTGGTGGCAAGCCTGGAAAACGCCTACATCCGGTATTTCAAGTCAGGGGAACTTCCGGTGCGAAACGGCAATGCTTATGCTTCCATAGCGCCCTACGACACTTACCGGGCGAAGGACGGACGGGTCATCATCGCCTGCGGCAATCAGAAGCTGTATGAGCGACTTTGTAACGAAGTGCTGGATATGGCGTGGATGATCACCGACGAACGGTTCTTGAATGTGCCGCTGCGGGTGGCCAACAATGAGATCCAGAAGCAGTATATCGAAGAGTGGACCATGCAGTATACGGTGGATGAGATCGTGGAGAAGGTGCTGGCAAAGGGGATACCGGCAGCTCCCATCTTCAACGTCAAACAGATCACCGAGGATGAGCATATCGCGAAGGCGAGAGAGATGTTTATCGAGATCGACCATCCCACGATCGGCAGGATGAAGGTGAACGGAAGCCCCATCAAGCTGATGGATATGATGCCCAGAATCAACTGCCCCGCGCCTACACTCGGACAGCATAATGAGGAGATCCTGGAAGGACTTGGCTACACGGCGGAGCAGATCGCGGACTTTAAAGAGCGGGGCGTGATCTAGGAGGGGATTTAGAATATTTTAAAACAGTGTCCGGATGTTCCAGTCCGATTTAGGGATACCCTGTGAGGTTTGCTTTAAAACTGCACAGGGTATCCCTTTTTGCTGGGCCGCTGTGTTGATAAACGGGTTACTTTCATGTATCTGTTAGATGGACACGGAAAGAAAACCGGGATTGACGTCTAACCGTTTATAAATATGTGCAGGACATATTGCGCCCGGGACGACGTTATGCTATACTCTCTTTTACTGTAGGACAGAATTTTTACAACAGTATTCATGAAAGGGGCGTGCCGTGCACAGAGCAGGAAAACAATCATTTGTCCAGATGATGAATCTGATGATGGGAATCCAGATGGCGGCGGTCTCCGTGCTGCTCATTATCTTCGCAGTATCGGTCTATTCTGCGGCCCGGAAGGAAACAGACATTGCGGCGGAGAACTTCCTGCATATCTATGCGACGCAGATCGAGAACCGCATCCAGAAGGTGGACATGCAACTGACGACGATCATCAATGAAGATGAAGATCTTCAGTTGCTGGAGAGCGAAGATGAGGCGAAGAGACATTATGCTTCCGTGCGGCTGGCCCAGAGTATAAACGATATCATCAACATAGACCAGAGCGCGGATATTTTTGTGATCACGGAGGCGGATCATAATATCTGCATCGACGCGAAAGCGGATAACCTGCCATACGCGGACAAGAACAGCCTTCGCAGTATGTTCATGGATTATGCGGAGCCGGGGCGGCAGACGGACGGTTGGAAGTTTCAGAAGATAGGGGATACCTTCTATTTGTACCGGGCCATCGTGAGCAACCGGCGTGTCACGGCGGCGGCAATTTCTGCGGAGTCGCTGTTGAAGACGGTCTCACTGCGGGATGTGGATACATACGGCTTCGTGCTTACCGATGCTGATGATATGGTCAAAGCGTATGCGGGTTATCCTCTGTTTGATCATGAGGTGGATATCCGCATCGATGCGCTTCGGGCAGTTCGTAACCTGGAGAACAGGGAAGAGATGTTGAATGGACGGGTGAGGCTGTATTCTTATGAGAGCCGGACGAATGTATTTCGCCATTTATACAAAAACGCCATCTTTATTCTGGCTGTTATCGCCCTGCTGTGCGTTTTTGATCTATATTTCATGGGGACGGAGCGAAAACAGATCATTCAGCCGATGCAGGGTATGATTCAGGATATGGAGCGCATCCGTGGCGGCGATTATGAACTGCGGGTGGAGGAGCGCGGCGACAATCAGGAATTTTCGCTGCTGTCCCGGACTTTTAATCAGATGATGGATGAGATCGTGAATCTGAAGATCCGTTTTTATGAAAAGCAGCTGGCTTTAAGCGATGCGGAGCAGAAGTATATCCGCCTTCAGATACGGCCCCATTTCTTCCTGAATGCGATGACGACGATCGCGGGGCTGAGCGCGAAGAAGAAAAACGCGGAGATCGAGAAGTACATCAACGCGCTGTCCAAAAATATACGCTATATGTTCAGCTCCGGTCTGCATACGGTTTCGGTGAAGGAAGAGCTCCACCATGTGGAGAATTATTTTGAGATGCAGGAAATGCGGTATGCCGGCTGTATCTTCTATTTTATTGAGATGCCGGAGGAGCTGGAGGACTGGCAGATCCCGCAGATGCTGATCCATACGTTGATCGAGAACGAGTATAAATACGGGATTTCGCAGGGGCATTCTCTGATGGTGTTGATCAAGGCCAGCGTTGCGGTGTATGATGGAGAGGACATGCTGCTGATCGAGATCGAGGATGACGGCAAGGGCTATCCGGAGGAGGTGCTGACGGCCATCAATCAGGACAGGGCGCAGCAGAAAGAGGACGGGACGAGAGTAGGGCTGTGGAGTGTGAAGCGGCTTCTGGAACTGATGTACGACAGGAAAAATCTGTTTCTGATCTCCAATGTAGAACCGCACGGTGCGCTCAATCAGATCTACATTCCGCGCAGACCGGTCAATGAGCGAAGTATGGAGTACATGGACGAGCAGGGGATCCGATAGACAAAGGAGAAGGTCAGGATGCGTATTTTGATAGTGGATGACGATACGGCGATCATTGAGGTGATCAGGGATACCGTCGACTGGGACAAGCTGGGAATTGATGAGATCGATGTCGCCTACGATGCACAGGGCGCCAGAGAGAGTCTTACGGACAAGGCGGCGGACATTGTGATCAGCGATATTGAGATGCCGGGAGAATCGGGGCTGGATCTCCTGAAATGGTTCCGGGATGAGGAGATGCCGGGCAAATTTCTGCTTCTGACATCCCACGAGAATTTTCAATATGCCACGCAGGCCATCAGATACCATGCGGAAGAATATCTGATGAAGCCGTTTAACCTCGATGTGGTGGAGATGACGCTGTGGAAGATCGCCGGAGAGATCAGGAAGGAATGGCAGGAGCACAGACTGACTTATGAGGAGTGGGCGGAGCGGAACAGAAGAGAGATCAAGCGGACCTTCTGGTTTAACCTTTTTTCCGGCGGGACGATGCATACAAAGCGGGAGATCGGACGGGAACTGGAAAGGATCGGCCTCGCCATGGATCAGGACACGGAATATCGACTTGTTGTTTCCAGAGTCACCAACATGGAGGGGGACATGGAGATGTACGGGCGGGAGCTGGTCATGTTTATGTTGGAGAATATGCATTCGGAGCTTTTGCGTGGTGTACCGGACAGTGAGGATATTATCAGCTTTGAGCACCGGGAATACGGGAATTTTGTGGTGATATGCGAGTGGACACAGGCCGATGCGCTCAAGGAGCGGTGCGGTGAACTGATCAGGAAGATCGAGAACCTGCTGGAGTGTACCTTGACCTGCTGCATCTGCCGGCCCTGCACGATGGATGGATTCTATGAGGCTTATCATGCAGCCGGGGATCTGCTGTCCAGGAATATTGTCTATTATGGAGAGGCGTTTTATGAAGAACAGGCGGTGGAAATGGAGCGGGGACCGAGGCAGATCCTGCAGCTTGCCCAGATGGAGGAGTATCTGGAGTCGAGAGACAAGAAAGCCTTTCTCGATTTTCTGAAAAAGGTGATGAATACCAGACTGCGGCAGAAATGTTTAAGCCGCGAGATGCTAAAGCAGATCTCCGGCGAAATACAGCAGGCAGTCTATGCGCGCCTCGCCAGACAGGGCATACAGGTATCCCAGCTGCTGGGGGATGAGACCTCGCTTCGGATTCAGGAGAAGGCGGATCAGTCCGTGACGGATATGCTGCGCTGGGTCAATTATCTTCTGGATCATGTGTTTGCCTATGAGGAGGAGGTCAGGAAATCCCAGACCATCATCGACAAGATCAATCTGTATATTGAGGAGCACTACAGAGAGGAGATCGGCAGAAATGAGATCGGCGCATTCTTCTATCTTGCGCCGGAATATCTGGCCAAGATGTATAAGCGGAAAACAGGAAAAAGCCTGAAAGACCAGATCAACGAGTACAGGCTTGAAAAAGCACGGGCACTGCTCAGCGAAGAAGGAGTAAGGGTCAGCGACGTGGCGGCGGAGGTGGGATTCAGCAATTTCTCCTATTTTTCCACGTTGTTTAAGAAATATACAGGCGTGACGCCGAATGAATTCAGGCGAAAATGGGAGACGGATGCGGTCCGCTAGAAGGGGGCACGGCGGGCGGATCGGAAGCAGTTTCGGAAGGCAGGATTTTCAGCAGGACGGGAATCCTGCTTTTTGCATGTCCTGTTTTTGAAAAAGGGGATCTTGTTTTTGAAAGAGAAATGGAAGTTGTCCTGCTATACTGATAATATCAAATACGGGGACAGAATGCTGCCGGCGTGTGGAAAAGCCATGTCCGGCAGTCGAAAGTCCGATAGAAAGGTGAGGATCAGATTTTATGAAGAAAAAAGTTTTGAGTACTTTACTGGCAGCATCGATGATGATCGGTCTGTGCGCCTGCGGAGGAGGTGACGCGTCCGGGACTTCGGCGGGAGGTTCTTCGGAAAGCAACGAAGAGGCGGCTTCGTCTGCAGACGGCTCTTACGACCAGGTGACTTATGCGTATTCCACATTCAACAATATTCCCACGGAAGAGACGCTGGATACGATCGAGGAGGAGATCAACAAGATCACGCGCGAAAAGATCAACGCAGAGATCACGTTAAAGCCGATCGGGATCGCGGATTATTCCAGCAGTGTCAGCCTGGCGCTGCAGGCAGGAGAGAAGATCGATGTCTTCGAATCTCTCGGTGATTTCAACAACTGTGTGGCAACCGGTATGGCGGCGGATATTACCTCTTTGATAGACAGCTGTGCGGCGGAGACGAAGGAGCTGGTGGGCGAGCAGTGGCTGAATGCCTGCACGAAGGAAGGTGTGATTTATGGAATTCCCACATTGAAGCCGATTGCATTGACACCTATGCTGGTCTATCGGGCGGATATTGCAGAAGAATTGGGATTGGATATGAGTAAGGTAAATACTGTTGAGGATGTTACGGCAGTTCTCAGTGCAGTGAAAGAGGCTTATCCGGATATGACACCGATGGCTCCGGTTGAATCGGGAAATCTGGGACTGAACAGAAGTTATGGAGATATTGATTATTTATCGGATGATTACAATACACCAGTTGGTGTGTTGTTGGATGGAGAGACGACAGTTGTGGATCTTTATTCCTCTGATATTTTTGCTGAGCGCTGCAAGCTGGCAAGGGAATGGTATAATCAGGGCCTTGTTATGAAAGATGCGGCGACAACTACGAGTATGGCAGCTGAACTTATGAGTTCCGGCAATTATTTCTGTTTCAGTGCTTCTTACAGTTATCCGGAAGAGGACACGGCCGCGGCATTAGCGGCACAGACAGGTAATTATGAAATCGGAGCCAAGATGCTGGATGATGCTTATCTGAGCACTGCGGAAATAAATGCTATTACATGGATGGTTGCCTCCAACAGTGAAGTGCCGGAAGCGGCTCTTAAGTTCCTGAATCTGACGTTTACGGATGAAGATATCGTCAATCTGTTGATCTATGGTATCAAGGACAGGGACTATGTGCTGGATGCAGAGGGTTATATGTCTTATCCGGAAGGACAGGATGCGACGACCGTTCCTTATACGGCACAGCTCAGCTGCGGTACGCTTGGCAACTATTTCATTATGTACCCCATGGTAGGCACCAGCAAAGAATCTCTTGACTGGGAGCTGGAACAGAACCAGAATGCGGACGTATCTCCGGCAATGGGATTCTCCTTTGATTCGTCGGCCTTCAAGACACAGTATACGGCAGTGACCAACGTGATCAAACAGTACCTGCCGGGTCTGATGTGCGGAAGCGTCGATCCTGAGACAGAGATTCCGAAGTTTGTAGCGGATCTGAATGCGGCGGGCTATCAGGATATCATAGCGGCCAAGCAGGAGCAGCTGGATGCGTGGAACGCAGCGAAATAGGATGCCTGTCACGATAAGACAACAGAATCATGCATGACCATTTTCTGTCCGGTATTCCGTAAGGGGTGCCGGACAGAAAATATAAAAAGCGTAGTTTGTGCGGAGGAATAACAAATATGGCAAAAACGAAAACTGCTGAGGGGAAGACAAAGGGGCATTTCGGAAAGTCGGTTCCGCTGCTTCTGATCGCACTCCCGGGCATTGTGTATCTGCTCATCAACAATTACATACCGATCATGGGCCTGTTCCTGGCCTTTAAAGACTTTAACTTTATGAAGGGTATCTTTAAGAGCGACTGGTGCGGGCTTGACAATTTCAAATTCCTGTTTCTGACGAAGGATGCCTGGATCATGACAAGGAATACGCTGCTTTACAACATCGTATTCATCATTCTCGGAATGGTAGTGGCGATCTTCCTCGCAGTCCTGTTATGTGAGCTGGGCGACAGAGTGCGGGTGAAATTCTTCCAGGCATCGCTGCTTCTGCCGAACCTGCTGTCGTGGGTGGTGATCGGTTTCGTGGCTTACGCCTTCCTGAACGCAGACACCGGTTTTATCAACAATACCGTGATGAAGAGTCTGGGAAAAGAAGGAATCGCGTGGTACACCTTTCCGAAAGCGTGGCCTTTTATCCTGGTCATTGTGAATCTCTGGAAAAATGCGGGTTACCAGTCCATCGTATATATGGCAGGTATCTCCGGCATTGACAAATCCTTATATGAAGCGGCGGCATTAGACGGCGCCACCAAGCTGCAGCAGATTTTTCAGGTTACGTTACCGCTGTTGAAGCCGACTGTGATCACACTTTCCCTGATGTCCATCGGACGGATCTTTTACTCGGACTTCGGGCTCTTCTATCAGGTGCCCCAGAATTCCGGCGCACTGTTTGGTGTGACGCAGACGATTGATACCTATGTTTACAGAGGCTTGATGGAACTGAACAATGTCGGCATGTCGGCGGCGGCAGGCTTCTACCAGTCGATCGTGGGCTTTATTCTGGTGCTGGCGGCCAACACGCTGGTCCGTAAGCTGGATGCAGATAATGCACTGTTCTAAGGGAGGGATAAAAAATGACAGAGAGTAAATCTTTTAATCGGGTGGCGACTATTATTCTGACCTTCCTTGTGATCGTCACGCTGCTGCCGATCGTGCTGCTTGTGATCGCTTCCTTTACGAAGGAGCAGGTACTTGTTCAAAATGGGTATACCTTTTTCCCGAAGGCGCTGAGTCTGGATGCATATTACTACATGGTAAAGCAGGGTGCCGTAATCGTGCGTTCCTACGGCGTGTCTTTTCTGGTGACAATTCTCGGTACTGTGATGAGCGTGGCAGTCACGACGACGCTGGCTTATCCGATGGCCAGAAAATCGTTCCGCTATAAGAATGTACTGTCCTTTTTCGTGTTTTTTACGATGCTGTTCAACGGCGGTATCGTTCCGTCTTATATTATGTGGAGCCGTTTCTTCCACATCAAGAATACGATCTGGGCGCTGATCATTCCCAACTATATGGTGACGGCGTTTAACGTGATCCTGGTGAAGAATTTCTACCAGAACAATGTGCCGGATGCGCTGGTCGAGGCGGCGCAGATCGACGGGGCAAGCGAGCTTAAGACTTTCTACAGCATCATGTTCCCGTTATCCAGGCCCGTGGTGGCGACAATCAGTCTTTTTACCGGCCTGTGTTACTGGAACGACTGGACGAACGGCCTGTACTATGTGGACAACGAGAAGCTGTTCAGTATCCAGCTGCTGTTGATGAAGATCATGAATAACATTCAGGCGCTGAAAGCGAACACGGCGCTGATGGGAACCGGGACTGTGGAACTGCCGGGTACTTCCGTCCGTATGGCGATGGCGTTTGTCGGTATCCTGCCGATCCTGATCGTGTATCCTTTCGTGCAGAAATATCTGGTGGAAGGTGTTGTGATCGGGGCAGTCAAGGGCTAAAATAGAATTACAACGGCAGAACACAGAGGTGCCGTAAAAGACAGCAGAGGTATAGAAGGAGGAAGGAGTATGGCAAACGGAAGATTTCAATTTTGTTCAGACTGTTTAAGAAGGATGGTGGAGTTTCATATGGTGCTCCCCAATGACCTGCCGAAGGAATGGACGGCGGAGAATCCGCATTACAAACGGCCCATAAAGACTTTGTTCTTACTGCACGGGTACACGGGCGGCAGCATGGACTGGATGACGGGCAGCGCGGTCTGCGAACTGGCGGGGAATTATAATCTGGCAGTGGTGTGTCCTGCGGGGGAGAATTCCTTCTATCTGGACGGCCCGGAGACAGGGCGCCAATATGCAACTTATGTAGGAGAAGAACTGGTGCAGTATGTGAGGAAAACCTTCGGGCTGGCGCAGAAGATGGAGGATACTTATATCGGCGGCCTGTCTATGGGCGGATTCGGCGCGATCCATACCGCGCTGCAGTTTAACCATCATTTTGTCAAAGCATTCGCGCTTTCTTCTGCTTTGATCGTGCACGAGGTGGCAAATATGAAGCCGGGTCAGGGAAATCCGGTGGCCAATTACGAATATTACCGGCTGATGTTCGGGGAGCCGGAGAAGCTGCTTACGAGCATCAATAATCCCGAGGAGCTGATCCGCAGGCATCAGGCGGCGGGCGAGCGGATACCGGCACTTTTTATGGCCTGCGGGACAGAGGACTTCCTGCTGGAGAACAATCGGGAACTTCGTGATTTCCTGCAGGAGAAGGGCGTGGAGCATGTTTACCATGAGAGCCCCGGTATCCAT
>OFGF01001421.1_pt1 | contig 15087 bp, 18 predicted proteins | sample 1521711 | NCBI WGS metagenome assembly OFGF01 (sample SAMEA3504092, study PRJEB24116) | mouse gut metagenome | biome: mouse gut; feature: mouse-associated habitat; material: faeces | place: Denmark | collected 2011 | reverse complement strand
TAAGACAAAGAAAAGGTCTTTTTCTTTGATGTCTTTACACAGAACATGTTTTGGGGGTTGGACAGATGGCTTAGTCGTTAAAAGCACTTATTGCTCTTGCAGAGGAAGGAGGTTTGGTTCTCAGCACCCACATCAGGAGGCTCACACCTCACGTAATGCCAAGTCCCGGGGGTCCACCGCCTCTAGTCTCATTGCACACCTGCACTCATGTGCACACACCCACATACAGACATATGTTTGCATAATTAAAAATAATAAAATATTAAGATCAGAGGGCAATCCATCACGAAAAAGATACAAAGAGGATAAGAGGTTTAATTGGAAATAGTAAGTTAGTGATAGTAAATATAAAAAGATTATATTCACTATATAAATAAATACTTTTATAGGAGAAGAATTATGGAAATATTAGATATTGTAGATGAAAAAGGAAATCCAACTGGAAAAACTATAGAAAGAAAAATTGCTCATCAACAAGGTATATTACATCGTACTGCGCATGTATGGATTGTAAGAAATAAAAAAGGAATTATACAAATATTATTACAAAAAAGAAGTGATATAAAAGATTCTTTTCCATCTTGTTATGATATTTCAAGTGCAGGGCATATTCCTGCTGGTGTTGATTTTATTCCATCAGCTATTAGAGAATTAAAAGAGGAATTAGGATATTGTGCTCAAGAAAAAGATTTTATTTATTGTGGAACAAGAAGAATTCAATTTAAAGGAATATTTCATAATAAAGCTTTTTATGATAATCAAGTGAGTCATGTTTATATATTATGGGTAAATCAAGATGAAGAAAATTTTACATTACAAAAAGAAGAAGTATCTCAAATCAAATGGTTTGATTTTGATGATTGTATAAATAAAGTTAAACATAATCTTATAAAACATTGTATTTATTTAGAAGAATTAGAAATTGTCAAGAAAGGAATTCAAAATGATTAAAGAAATAGTTAAAGATCAATTTATATTAAGTCAAAAATCAATATCAGCAACTCAAGCAGATTTAAGCATTGTTGAAGATTTGTTAGATACAATAAAGGCATATAATCATCATTGTGTTGGTATAGCTGCAAATATGATTGGAGAATTAAAAAGAATAATGGTTGTTAATGATGAAGGAAAATATCTTGTTGTAATTAATCCAGTTATTTTAAAGCAATCAAGACAATACTATCATGTTGAAGAAGGATGCTTATGTCATATAGGAACAAGAACAACAAAAAGATATGAAAAAATAAAGATTGAATTTGTAGATGAAAATATGAAGAAGAAAATAAAAACATTCTCTGGTTTTACAGCCCAAATCATTCAACATGAAATGGATCATTTTGAAGGAATACTGATTTAAATAAATGGTTGACTTATATACAAGAAAAATATATTATATAAATAATCAAAAAACGTTGATAGAGACAGTAGAATAAAAATGAAAATCATAGCGATCCAAAGATAGTGAAAGTTTGGAATGAGTAGTTTTTATTTGAATATCACTCTTGAGTTGTCGTCTGAAAGAAAATAGTAAGATGGATCGGAATTCTCCGTTATCAGAATAGCATATGATGGTATGCGAAACAGGTGGTATAATGATGGTTAAACTTTCATCCTCGTTTCGGATGAAAGTTTTTTTCTCATATCCGTTTTTTGAGAGAGGAGGAGAAAAAATGAACGAAACAATTAAAGAATTAATTCAGCAAGCAGATTTAGCAATCAAAGAAGAACGATTTGATGATTTAATGTCATTTTATAGTGATGATGCAGTTCTTGTTGTTAAACCTGGATTAGAAGCTAAGGGAAAGGAAAACATTAAAGCAGCATTTATTAAAATTGCTGAATACTTTAAAAATAGTGTTGTTCCCACTCAAGGAAAAATGATGATGATTGAAGCTGGAGATACAGTCCTTGTATTATCTCAAACATTATTAGATTCTAATAACAAAGAAGAATCAGAGTATAGTATGGATAGAAGAGCAACCTATGTTTATAAAAAAGTCAATGGACAATGGTTATGTGTTATTGATAATTCATATGGAACAACTTTATTAGATTAGTAAAAAGGTAATAGAAACTCAAGATGTATGTCTTGGGTTTTTATTTAATAGGAACTAATAAATTGCAGAATTAAGAGCAATAAAATATCAAATAATATTTGAAATGGTATAATAAATAGTGAGGATAATTTGCTACTGTTGATATACCAAAAGAAGTTATTATTTAAAGATTATCCATATAACCATATAATAAATCAATAAAAATATTAGCCATATCCTCTTCAGATTCTTCAAGATTATTGTGAATCCATTCAATAATCACTCCAATGCTTGCTGCTGAAAAGAAAGCAGATTGATATCTATTATTTTCATTGAGTTTATAACTACATATATTTTTAGTTGTATTTTGATTAGCTTGTTGATAAAGTAAATGTAAAAGTTTATTCTTTTTTAATGAGAGAAAGAATATTTTATTTTCCTTAATAAGAGAAAACTTTTCTATAAGAAATGCTTTTAAGTGATGAGGAGAATAAGGATTTTCTTCTTTTTTTGATTCATCAAAAAGAAAATCAATGTAATAATTAATAACATCTTCCTTATCATCAAAATTACGATAGAAGCTTGAACGACTAACACCAGCTTTATTGACAATTTCTAAGATTGTAATATCTGATAGTATTTTTGTTTCCATGATTTGAATAAGTGCTAAAGCAATAGCTTCTTTTACAGATTCATGATAAGTTATATAATTTTGCATGAAACAAAACACCCTCCTTTGTTTCAGTTTGATGAGTATATCTTTACTCTTGACTATATTGATTTATAATAAAGGCAGATATTTCAATAATAATTATAAAGGAAGGGATAATGAAATGAAAGATTATTTTGGATATGTAGGTAAGATTTGTGTTATTACAGGAGCTGCTAGTGGAATGGGTAAAGCAGCAACAGAAATGTTAGTAGATTTAGGTGCAAGAGTTTATGCATTAGATTGGGCAGATGTAAATATTGATGGAATAGAAAAGTATATTCATACTGATTTAAGTCAAAAAGAATCAATTAATCAGGCTTTTCAAGAAATACCAAATCATATAGATTCTTTCTTTGGCATTGCTGGAGTTTCTGGAGCAAAATGTGATTTTATTACAACAACAAAGATTGATTTGATTTCTAATAAATATATTTGTGAAGAAATTTTAGCTAACAGAATGAGTGAAGGAGGTAGTATAGCATTCATGACTTCTACTGGAGGAATTGGATGGGAAAAAGAAGGAAATAAAAAAGTTTATTTACCAGTATTAGAAGCAAAAGGTTGGGAAGCAACAGTTGAAGTATTAGAAAAATCAATTCTTAGTCAATTGCCAGGAACATTAGGATATCCCTTCTCTAAACTAGCTATGAACTATTATGTTGCCAAACTTCAAAAAGAATTTTCTTCAAAAGGAATAAGAGTCAATGCAGTATTGCCAGGATCTACAGATACAGGTTTGAAAGATGAGTTCACAAATATGGCAGGAGGAGAAGAAGAGTTATTAAAACATTGTGGTTATGCACATAGATTAGCTCAATCTCAAGAAATGGGAAAACCAATTGTTTTCCTAAATAGTGATATGGCCTCTTATATATCTGGGGAACTTATGATTGTAGATTATGGCTCAACAATAGAAGAAACAGCTCAAATTAAAGAGGCTGCAGCAACTATAGATTTATCTGCTTTATTAGAACATATTGCAAATATGAAAGGTTAATTACAATATAGAATCAATCATCAGGTTATTATTTTTCATAACTGATGATTTTTTTGTATAAATAAGCTAGAATAGCAATAATTTTTAAGATAAAATAAAAGTATAAGTAAGAATATAGGAGATATAATATGTATCAGTATGAATATGAAAAAATAAGTGTGCATGCGACAGGGGTGAGTATTACTGAATATAAAACAAAAAATTATAAAAATAAGATTGAACAGAGAGCAAAAGAAGGCTGGAGATATGTGGGATATATTCCAATATTACAAAGAGGTAATGGCTATATTGAAGAAATAGATTTAGTTTTTGAAAAAGAAGGATAAAAAAATGTGTGGACAATATTATTGTGATTCATCAACATTTTCTTTTTTGGAAGACGAAGAAGTTAAAATGTCCCCAGGACAAAGTATACCTGTATTACTTTATTTCAATAATAAGATAGTGATAACAAAGCTTAGATGGGGATATTCTTTATTGATGAATAAAGAACTTATTATCAATGCAAGATGTGAAACATTGTTTGATAAAAAGATTTTTCAAAATGATATAAGAGAAAGAAGATGTCTTATACCAGCCAAAGGATTTTATCAAAAAGATACAAACCAAAATAGAATAAGTTTTGAATCACAACAACATCAAACAATATATTTTGCTGGTATTTATCATAATAATGAAGTTGTCATTATTACAGCAAAAGCAAATGATGTTATGAGAACTGTTCATAATAGAATGCCTTTGATGATACCTCAAGAGAATGCTTATCAATGGTTAATAGATGGAGAAGCATATAAAGAATTATTAACATTTCAAAATGAAGATTTAAAGATAGTATCTGGACATTTACAACAAACATTATTTGAGTATTAACATATAATATAATGGTGATATAAATATGGTACATCCAATAGCTTTAGATAGTTTAGCAGTCTTATTAGTTGCACCTTTAACAGAGAGTTTAACACCAGATGAACAAGCTATTTTGGGTGCTTTTCTGAATGTTTTTGGAGACTTATTATCGTTAAATAGTGCATATATTTCATATGCTCAATCTCAAAATAATAATGATAATGAGGATAATAATGAATATGATATTATTCAAAAAAGTATTGAAAAGATACAAGATGAACTAGAAAAAGTAAAAACAAAGCAAAAAGATAGTTAGAAAAATATTGAGAGAGCATAAAACTATTTTTTTACATATTATTTTGTTATTATGTTATAAGAACTTTATTTTTAATACTATTGGCAAATGTATAGTGTATAGTATTATAATATTAATAATAAAATTATTTAAAGGAGATATTAAATGTTAGAAGTAGGAATGAAAGCACCAGATTTTCAATTAATGAATCAAGAAGGAAAAGAAGTAAGTTTAAGTGAATACAAAGGTAAAAAGGTGATTTTATATTTTTATCCAAGAGATAATACACCAGGGTGTACAAAGCAAGCATGTGGATTTGCAGAATTATATCCTCAATTTCAAGAAAAAGGAGCAGTTGTTTTAGGTATTAGTAAGGATAGTGTTACATCACATCAAAAATTTAAAGAAAAATATCAACTACCATTTACACTTTTATCTGATCCACAATTACAAGCTATACAAGCTTATGATGTTTGGAAAGAAAAAAATATGTATGGTAAAAAAGTGATGGGTGTTGTAAGAACAACTTATTTGATTGATGAAGAAGGTATGATTGTAAAAGCTTTTGATAAAGTTAAAGCTGCTAATAATCCACAACAAATGTTAGATGAAATATAAAAAAAGATATTGAGAAATATCTTTTTTTATATATAGTTATCAAATATAAATTATGCTATACTCATTTTATAAAGGAATGATGTATATGTTAAAATTAATAGCAATGGATATGGATGGAACTTTATTAAATGATTGCCAACAAATAACTCCATATACTCAAAAAAAACTTATATCTTTACAAGAACAGGGCGTGGCTGTTGTACTTGCTAGTGGAAGAGATATTCAAAGTTTAAAAGAATATGGTGATATCTTACATTTATCAGATTATCCACAAAGTGGTTACATTTGTTTAAATGGTTTAATGATATGTGATTCTTTAGGAGATATACTTTATACACATAATAAATTAACCTATGAAGAAAGTCTTATATTAGAAGATTTAGCTCATCAGTATCAATTAGATATGATTTTATTTTTTGAAAAAACAATGTTTGTTATTAAATATGGAAATACAGGAATTATTGAACATCATTTTAAAGCTTTTCAAAAATATATGGTACATCACATTCAAGAGATTCCACAACATTATTTTCAAAATTTAAAGAAAATTGCTTTCATTCAAAAAGAAGAAGTGCTTAATCAAATTATACCTTCCTTACAAAATGAAGTAAAAAATCAATTTGATATGTGTAGAGTTGATGTTGATTGGATAGAAATGAATCCATATGGTATTCATAAAGGATTTGCACTTAAACAATATGCACATATAAAAAATATTCCTTTGGAAGAAATTATTGCATTTGGTAATGGTGAAAATGATATAGAAATGTTGAAGATTGCAGGAAAAGGAATAGCAATGGAAAATTCTTTTGAGAATGTTCAAAAGATTGCTGATGATATTTGTGGAAATTGTAATGATGATGGGATTGGTCAATATTTAACAGAAAAGTATGGGTGAAAATATGAAAAAAAGAATTATTGGGTTGACATGTTGTGAAATGGAAGATATAGAGCATCCATCACAAAGAACAAATGAAGATTATATAACTGCTGTTGTTAAATCAGGTGCTGTTCCTCTTTTATTACCTATTTGCGATGATGAAACAGTTATAGAACAACAATTAGAGTGTATTGATGGATTAATTGTTATAGGTGGTGTTGATATCAATCCATTATTTTATCATGATACATATGCTTTTGAACAAGGAACATCTAGTTTAAAAAGAGATATTTATGAAATGAAATTAATAAGAAAATGTAGTGAAAAGAAAATTCCTATATTGGGTATTTGTAGAGGACAACAAATCATAAATGTGGCATTTGGTGGAACGTTATATCAGGATAATAAAATGTTATCCGATAATGTTTTTCAACACCAACAAAAAGAAAAAAAGTATTATCCAATTCATTCTATTCAAATTGAAAAAGATAGTTTTTTATATTCTATTTTTGGAAAAGCGTGTTATGTTAATAGCTTTCATCATCAATCTATTAAAGATTTAGCTAAAAATTTTAATGTTGTTGCAAGGAGTGAAGATCAGATTATTGAAGCTATACAACATCAGTTTTTAGATATTTGGGCAGTTCAATTTCATCCTGAAATGATGATAAGCCAAGATAAAAAAATGCAAGTCATATTTAATAATTTTATAAAGAAATGTGAGAGAAAAGGAAATGTATAAAGCAATTATTTATGATATTGATGGGACATTATTAGATACTTTAAAAATGAATATGATTCCACTTCAAAAGATTATAAAAGAAGAATTAAATGAAGATTGGAGTTATGAAGAAGTTTTAAAATTTGCTCCTTATCCTGGTATGAAAGTTATGGAGGAACTAAATGTTAAGGATAAAGAAAAAACATATGCCAGATGGGTTCAATATGTCAATGAATTTGAAGAAGGGGCAACACCATATGAAAATGTAGAAAAGGTATTAAAAACATTACATCAAAAACAAGTTAGACAAGCTGTTGTTAGTGCAAAACTTAGAAAACAATATGAAATAGATTTTGTATCAAGAGGATTTGATCAATATATTGAAGTAGAAGTTTTAGCAGATGATACAGATAAACATAAACCCAATCCAGAACCTATTTATTTATGTTTAGAAAAATTAGGGTTAAATAAAGAAGATGTAATTTATATAGGAGATGCTTTATCTGACTATCAAGTTTGTATAAATGCTGGTATTGACTTTGCATATGCTAAATGGGGAAGTGTTAGTAATAAAGGAATAGAAAATCCTACAATTGTATTGGATGAACCATTAGATATATTAAATAAATTATTTAAAAAAACAGATAATGAATTAGGTTTAAAGAAAATTTTATAAGAAATTTTGTCTTTTTCAAAAAATATAAATAAAAAATATTGACAAATCATTTTAATCCTTGTATCATAAACGCAAGTCAAAAAATAAAATCGTTGATTGAGAAGAGTAATTGATTGAACGCTTTAAGCGAGGTAACATAGAGTGTGAGGTTACTAAGTGGAAGTCAATGAAGCGCACTCATGAGAGTCTGTTGGAAAGTAAAAGTATAACAGAACGTTGCCTGCGTTAAAGGATAGAGTGGTTAAAATGAATATTTTAACAATGAGAGTGGTACCGCGTATATATACGTCTCTAGAATTATCTAGAGGCGTTTTTTTATTAGAGGGGGAATAGTTATGATTCGGCGATTAAGGGGATATGAATTTAAAAAATAAATACAATAAAAAGAGGAGAGAGATATTATGGAAAAGAAACAATATAAAAAAGTCGTATTAGCTTATTCTGGAGGATTAGATACATCAATTATTATTGCATGGTTAAAAGAAAATTATGGATGTGAAGTTATAGCTGTTGCTGGTGATGTTGGACAAAAAGATGAATTAGAAGGATTAGAGGAAAAAGCATTAGCTACTGGAGCTTCAAAATATTATTGTGCAGATTGTAAAGAGGAATTTGTACATGATTTTATTTTCCCATCAATTAAAGCCAATGCTATTTATGAAGGAAAGTATTTATTGGGAACATCTTTAGCTAGACCAATTATTGCGAAAAAGTTAGTTGAGATTGCTAAAGCAGAAGGTGCAGATGCAATTTGTCATGGATGTACTGGAAAAGGAAATGATCAAGTAAGATTTGAATTAACAATCAAAGCTTTTGCTCCTGATATGGATATTATAGCACCATGGAGAACTTGGGAGTTAAAGAGTAGAGAAGATGAAATTGAATATGCAGAAAAAAGAAATATACCTTTAAAAATTAATAAAGAAACAAACTATTCAAAAGATAAAAATTTATGGCATTTATCACATGAGGGATTAGATTTAGAAAATCCTGCTAATGAACCTATGTATGACAAGATTTTAGAGTTAGGTGTTACACCAGAACAAGCTCCTGATACACCAACATATATAACATTAACATTTGAAAAAGGAGAACCTGTTGCTTTAAATGGAAAGACAATGGGTGGTATAGAATTAATAGAGGAATTGAATAAAATTGGTGGTGCTAATGGTATTGGTATTGCTGATATGGTTGAAAACAGATTAGTAGGAATGAAGTCAAGAGGGGTTTATGAAACACCAGGTGGAACAATTTTATATAAAGCTCATGCTGATTTAGAGGAAATAACATTAGATAAGGAAACACAACATTTTAAACAACAAGTTGCATTAAAATTAGCTGACATTTTATATAATGGACAATGGTATACACCACTTACTCAAGCTTTGTTGGCTTTTGTAGACGAAACTCAAAAGACAGTTAATGGTGATGTGAAATTAAAATTATATAAAGGAAATATAATAGGAGCAGGAATGACTTCTCCAGATACTTTATATAGTGAACAAACAGCATCTTTTGGAGAAGATGAAGATTATAATCAAATGGATTCACAAGGATTTATTAATTTATATGGTTTGCCAATTAAGGTAAAGGCATTATTAGATCAAAAAAGAAATAAATAGGGGTAATAATATGGTACTATGGGCAGGAAGATTTAAAAAAGAAATTAATCAAGATGTAAATGCATTTAATTCATCTATTTCATTTGATGCAAGAATGTATAAACATGATATTATGGGAAGTAAAGCACATGCTAAAATGCTTGCTAAACAAGGTATTATTGATGAAATAAGTTTATATGAGATATTAAAGGGTTTAGATGAAATACTTTTAGAAATAGATAATGGTACATTATTATTTGATCCTAATGCAGAAGATATTCATATGTTTATAGAAAGTGAATTGACAAAAAAATATCCTGTAAGTGGAAAGAAACTGCATACAGCAAGATCAAGAAATGACCAAGTTGCTTTAGATTTAAGATTATATACAAGAGATGAAATGAATGAAATAAAAATGATGTTGATTAATTTAATCAATGTTATTATTAGTCAAGCATCAAATCATACGACAACAATTATGTGTGGATATACACATATGCAACGTGCCCAACCTATTACATTTGCTCATCATTTAATGGCATATGCTGAAATGTTTTATAGAGATATAACAAGAATTAATGATTGTTTTGAAAGAGTGAATGTTTCTCCACTTGGAAGTGGAGCATTAGCTACTACAACATACCCTATCGATAGAATGTTTGTAGCTAAAGAGTTAGAAATGAAAGATATCACTTATAATTCATTAGATGGAGTAAGTGATAGGGATTATGCAATAGAATTTGCTAATGATTTAGCTTTAATTATGATGCATTTATCAAGATTGAGTGAAGAAATTATTCTGTGGTGTTCATGGGAATTTAAATATATAGAGCTAGATGATGCTTATGCAACTGGTTCATCAATCATGCCACAAAAGAAAAATCCAGATATAGCAGAATTAGTGAGAGGTAAAAGTGCAAGAGTTATTAGCCATGTTTCATCATTACTCACAATGATGAAAGGATTACCTTTAGCATATAATAAAGATATGCAAGAAGATAAAGAGGCTTTATTTGATGCCATTGATCAAGTTAAATTATGTTTACCTGTTTTTACAGATATGTTAAAAACAATGAAAGTTAATAGTAAGAAAATGAGAGACTATGCTGCCAAAGGTTTTATTAATGCAACTGATTGTGCAGATTATCTTGTGAAACAAGGAAAAGCATTTAGAGATGCTTATAAAACAACTGGGCAATTAGTCGCCTATTGCATTGAACATGATGAAGTATTAGAAACACTGTCATTAGATATTTATCAATCTTTTGATGCTGTTTTTGAAGAATCAATATATGAAGCTATTGCTTTAGAAACATGTGTAAAAAACAGACAAGTAGATGGAGGACCATCACCTCAAGCTGTTGAGAAATCAATAATATTAATGAAAGAAAAAGTGAAAGCTCTATGAATAAAATAAAAGCAGGAATAATAGGAGCAAGTGGTTATGCTGGTGCTGAATTATTAAGATTATTACTTACTCATGAAGATGTTGAGGTTGTAGCAATAAGCTCACAAAGTTATTTAGGGCAATTTATTTATGAGCTTTATCCATCTTTTTATGGTGTCTGTGATATGACATTTGTTGCTGATCAAGATGTTTTAGAAAAAAGTGATATTGTTTTTGCTTCACTTCCTCATGGTTTAAGTGAAAAATATGCAAAATGTTGTGATGAAAATAATAAAAAGTTTATTGATTTAGGTGCTGATTTTAGATTAGATAATGAAAAAGATTATCAAGATTGGTATCGTTTAAATTATTCTGAAAAAGAGCTTCATTTAAAACAAGTCTATGGTTTAAGTGAAGTCAATAGAAAACAAATTAAAAATGCAACATTAATAGGTAATCCAGGATGTTATCCAACATCTATTATGTTGGGATTATACCCATTATTAAAAGAACAAATGAATGCTTCTTATGATATTATTATTGATTCTAAATCAGGAACAACAGGAGCTGGAAAATCTTTAACTGAAGATACACATTTCCCTAAATGTAATGAATCTTTCCATCCTTATAAAATTGGGTGTCATAGACATACTCCAGAAATAGAACAAGAACTTTCTAAAATGGCAGATCAAAAAGTATGTGTAACATTTACACCACATTTATTACCAATTAATAGAGGGATTGTATCAACAATTTATGTTCCATTAAAAGATAATATTAAAATAGAAGATGTTTATCAAATCTATCATCAATACTATGATTCTGAATATTTTGTAAGAGTTTTACCAGAAGGGAAAGTTGCTGATTTAAAATTTGTAAAATACTCTAATTTTTGTGATATTTCTTTACATTATGAACCACGTTATCATCAATTAATTATTGTATCTACAATTGATAATATGGTTAAAGGAGCAGCAGGACAAGCTATTCAAAATATGAATATTATGTTCGGATTAGAAGAAAGTAAAGGATTAAAGATGGTCCCACCATCTTTTTAGGAGGGAGAATATGAAAGAAATACAAGGTGGAGTTTGTGCCCCTTTGGGTTTTAAAGCAGCAGGAATACATTGTGGAATAAGAAAAAATAAATCCAAAAAAGATTTAGCACTTATTGTTAGTGATGTGATGTGTCATGCAGCAAGTACTTATACACTTAATAAAGTAAAAGGCGCTCCTATTGTTGTAACAAAACAACATTTACAAAATGGTGAAGCAAAAGCAATTATTTGTAATAGTGGAAATGCAAATACATGTAATCCTGATGGTGAAGATATAGCAAATGCAGTTTGTCATTTATGTGCAGAGGCTTTAAAAATAGATGTTAATGATATAATTGTTGCATCAACAGGAGTTATAGGACAACCTTTGTCAATACAACCATTTGAAAAGCATATGCAAGAATTGGTAAATTCATTAGATTATCAAAAAAGTAGTGATGCTTGTGAAGGAATTATGACAACAGATACAGTGAAAAAAGAATATGCTGTTGAATTTGAATTAGATAATAAAATTTGTCATATAGGTGCTATTGCAAAAGGAAGTGGGATGATTCATCCTCATATGGCTACAATGCTTGCCTTTGTAACAACTGATGTTGCCATTTCAAAAGATATGTTAAATGAGGTTGTTCATGAAGTTGTTGATGATACATTCAATATGGTAAGTGTTGATGGAGATACTTCTACTAATGATATGTTAAGTGTTATGGCCAATGGTCTAGCACAAAATAATGAAATTATTCAAAAAGATCAAAATTATCAAATATTTAAACAAGCACTTATGTTTATTTGTACTAGTTTATCAAAAGCCATAGCTAAAGATGGAGAAGGTGCAACAAAATTACTAACCTGCCAAGTTATAAATGCTCAAAGTATTAATGATGCAAAAGTTATTGCTAAATCTGTTATTACAAGTTCATTGTTCAAAGCAGCAATGTTTGGACGTGATGCGAACTGGGGGCGTATATTATGTGCTATTGGATACAGTGAAGCAAATTATGATGTCAATAAAATTGAAGTTTCACTAGCAAGTACACAAGGACAAATATGTGTGTGTCAAAATGGAAGAGGTTATCCTTTTAGTGAAGAAAAAGCCTTGGAAATATTAAGTGAAGATGAAATTGAGATTTTTATTAATCTTTATGATGGTGATTTTCAAGCAACTGCTTGGGGTTGTGATTTAACTTATGACTATGTAAAGATTAATGGAGATTATAGAACATAAAGGAGTTATCTATGGTAGAAAATTCTATATTAAAAGCAGAAATATTATCACAAGCATTACCATATATTCAAAAATATAATAATAAAATTGTTGTTATTAAATATGGTGGAAATGCCATGATTAATGAAGAATTAAAGATGAATGTTATTACTGATGTTGTATTATTATCAGAAATTGGAGTAAAAGTTATTCTTGTTCATGGTGGTGGTCCTGAAATTAATCAAACACTAAAGAAGATAGGTAAAGAAACAAAATTTATTAATGGTTTAAGGTATACTGATGAAGAAACAATAGATATTGTTCAAATGGTTTTAGCAGGAAAAACAAATAAAGATCTTGTGAAGTTGATTATGCAAAAAGGCGGAAATGCGACTGGTATTAGTGGTATTGATAATATGCTTATTGAAGCAGAAAAATATGAGTTTGAAGATGATTTAGGATATGTGGGATCTGTGAAAAGTATTCATCCTCATATTATCATGGATATGTTAGATAAAGGATATATACCAGTCGTTGCAAGTGTTGGTATGGATAAAGATGGTCATACTTTTAATGTCAATGCTGATACAGCAGCGGCAGAAATAGCAAGTGCAGTAGGTGCTGAAAATATGATATTGGTAAGTGATATACCAGGATTATTGGAAGATAAAGATGATGAAAATACGCTTTTGCCACTTGTTCATGTTTATGAAGTCAATAGTTTAATGAAGAAAGGTATTATTAGTGGTGGAATGATTCCTAAGGTTGATTGCTGTGTGAGAGCTATTAGACAAAATGTAAAAAAAGCAGTTATTATTGATGGAAGAATACCACATTCAATATTAATAGAAATGTTATCTAAAGATGGTATAGGAACAATGTTTAAAAGATAAAAGCAGTGGATATTCCACTGTTTTACAATAATGAAAGGAATGTATAAAAATGGTCAATTTAAAAAATAGAAGCTTTTTAACATTAAAAGATTATTCCCAAGAAGAAATAAGATATTTATTAGATTTGGCACATCAATTAAAGAAAGAAAAAAAAGAAGGAAGAATTGGAAAAACATTAGAAGGAAAAAATATTGTTTTAATTTTTGAAAAAACTTCAACAAGAACAAGATGTTCATTTGAGGTTGCTGCATTAGATGAAGGTGGACATGTTACATTTTTAAGTCAATCTCAAATGGGGAAAAAAGAATCAATTGAAGATACTGCAAAAGTCTTAGGAAGAATGTACGATGGTATTGAATTTAGAGGGTTTAAACAAGAAACAGTAGAAGCCTTAGCTAAACATTCTGGTGTTCCTGTATGGAATGGATTAACAGATGTTGATCACCCAACTCAAACATTAGCAGATTTTTTAACAATTGAAGAACATTTAAAGAAACCTCTCAATCAAGTAAAGTTTGTATTTACTGGAGATATTAGAAATAATGTATGTTATGGACTTATGTATGGTGCTGTAAAAATGGGAATGCATTTTGTTGCTTTAGGTCCTAAAACACTTCATATTGATTCAGAAGTATTAGACTATTGTCAAAAAGAAGCTCAAAAATCTGGTGGAAAGATTGAGGTTTTAGATAATATTGATGAGGCTGTTCAAGATGCAGATGTTATTTATACAGATATATGGGTAAGTATGGGTGAAGATGAAAGTTTATATAAACCAAGAGTTGAAATGCTTTCCCCATATAAAGTTACTGTGGATATGATGAAAAAAACAGGAAAAGAATCAACATTATTTATGCATTGTCTACCCTCATTTCATGACTTTGAAACAGAAGTTGCAAAAGCAAAGTATGAACAAGGTATTGATATAAGAGAAGTTGAAGATGAAGTCTTTCGATCACAAAATTCTGTTGTCTTTGATGAAGCAGAAAATAGAATGCACACAATTAAAGCTGTTATGGTAGCAACTATAGGTAAGGATAGAGACGAATAAAGAATGAATTAACAGTTCATTCTTTTTAAATAAAAAAAGACTAATACAAATATCTAGTAATCTACAATTTTTAATATTATATCTTATGTAGTAATAGAAATGTTTTTTT